>Ga0308157_10000201_pt1 | contig 242362 bp, 247 predicted proteins | sample PhyBR1_FD_201035 | JGI IMG/M metagenome (GOLD analysis project Ga0308157, IMG submission 201035) | Phyllosphere microbial communities from UC Gill Tract Community Farm, Albany, California, United States - DLSLB.R1 | ecosystem: Host-associated > Plants > Phyllosphere > Unclassified | place... | reverse complement strand
GCGCACGACAAGGACGGAAGGATCTCCATCATCGGCATGGACGTCGACGTCACCGACCAGGTCGCGATCCGCGAGGAGCTCGAGTCCGTGCGGATCGAGAGGGCCGCCGAGGCCCGCGTCCGCGAGGCCGAGGAGGCCGTGCGTCAGATGCAGAAGATGGAGACCGTCGGCCAGATGACCGGCGGCATCGCACACGACTTCAACAACATGCTCACTCCCATCGTCGGCTATCTCGACGTCCTCATGCGCAGGCATTCCGAGGACGAGAAGACGATGCGGATGCTCAACATGGCTCTGCAGTCCGCCGACAAGGCGAAGATCCTCGTATCCAAGCTGCTGAGCTTCTCGAGGAGGCAGCAGCTCGAGAGCAAGGTGGTCGACGCGAACTCGCTCGTCTCGGACATGAGGGAGTTCGTCTCGAAGGCGATCGCCGGCTCGGGCGTCGAGGTGTCCGTCAAGGGGACCGGTGGCATCGCCTGCGTCCGCGTCGACCCCAACCAGTTCGAGAACGTCATCCTCAACCTCGCGGTCAACGCGCGCGACGCCATGCCCAACGGCGGACTCGTCAGGATCGCCGTCGAACGCGTCGCGTCCCGCGAACGTCATTCCGGCGTCTGGCCTCACGGCCTTCCCGCAGGTCCCTACGTCGTGGTGTCCGTCAGCGACGACGGGGTCGGCATGGACGTCGAGACGCTGCGTCGCGCGGTCGAACCGTTCTACACCACCAAGGGGATGGGCAAGGGGACGGGACTCGGCCTGTCCATGGCGCACGGCATGGCCGGTCAGAGCGGTGGTGCACTCGTCCTCAACAGCCAGCCGGGCGTCGGTACGACCGCGGCCGTCTGGCTTCCCGAGGCGGACAGCTCCGGTCTCAGCGAGGTCGTCGACGAGGCTCCGACCGAGATCGACCGCGGAACGCCGCTCAGGATCCTTCTGGTCGACGACGACGAGAACGTGAGACGCAGCATCCAGCAGATGCTGATCGACATCGGCCACGAGGTCGTCGAGGCCTCCTCCGGTTCGGAGGCGCTCGCACGTCTCGGACAGGACGATGGATTCGACATGATGGTGACGGACTACCTCATGCCCCTGATGACCGGCATCGAGCTCATCAGGAAGTCGCGCAGGATCCGTCCCGGCATGCCGACGGTCATCGTCTCCGGCTACACCGCCATGCAGGACCATGACGCCATCGAGGGCGTCGCGCGTCTCGCCAAGCCGTTCACGGCCGCCAAGCTGGCGGAGGCGATGGCGAGGGCGGTCAGTCGCAACCAGGGTGCCAACGTCGTCAATCTCATGTCCGTGAGACCGCGGGGCTGAGGCCCCGCGGTCCGGTGCTCACAGCGCGATCCGCAACGCCTCCTGCAGGCCGATCGGATCGACCTCGAAGGGGTGCATCGTCGTCCATTCCTGGACCCATGCCGGTGCCATCGGCGAACGGGCGTAGTCGTCCGCGTCCTTCTCGTCGGTCAGGATGGCGATCGCCTCCCTGGTGCCCCAGCGCAACGCGTCGAAGGTGCCGTCCCAGATGGTGTCGCCGAGCGGCTCCACCGAGAACACCGAGCGCCCGTAGTCCTTCTCCGCGGTGAACTCGCACGTCACTCCCGGGCGGGTCTTCTTCTCCTCGGCCGTCGAGAGCAGATACGCCAGCGCCGCGTTCCAGTCCTCGACGCTCTCCGATTCGTATGCGACGCCGAACGGCAGAAGGACCGTCATCTCGTGCGAGAGGTCGGTCGTCCCCAGTTCCGTCCGGATGCTTCCGCCGAGCGCGGTGATCATGGGTTCGAGGTGCTCGACGTGCTTCAGCATGCGTTCCCGTGCGGCATCGGCATCGTCGACGAACCCCTCCTGCATCGGATCCCATGCGAACTCGATCGACGGAGCGAGCCATTTGCGACCTCCGAATAGAACCGTGGTCCCCAGATCGACCGGCAGGTCGAGATGCCCGTTCAGTCTGACGTGAGGAGAGGCGAAGAGCTGCTCCTTCTCCGTCAACGGGTGGGTCTGCTCTCCTTCGCGATGGAACGGCAGGCAGAGGGCTGCCATCGTCTCCACGTCGACGTTGCAGGTCTCCTCACCGTCGGTCCCCGTGATCGGGATCATCCGGTGCGGATCCGGAGCATCCCCTCGGGACGCGGTGCGACCGGCATCCGGGCGCCGCCGGTCATTCGCTTCGCCGGGAAGGAGCTGCGCGGTCGGAACGTGGAAGATCGTCTCCTCGACGAAGTCGTCCGAGATCATGGCGACCCTGTCGTAGTACATCGTCCCGATATCGAGGTCGCTCATGCCTTCGACCGACGAGGGCACGTCCTCCTGTCCGACGATCTCGTCCCAGTTCTCCCGGCAGAAATCGGCGATCTGGGCGTCGAGATCCTTCTGCGAGGCAGCGACGCGGATGTCGCTGCCGTGCTTGTGGACCATCCGCGCCACGAAGATCCTGGTCCTGTCGCCGGGCGCCTGCGTCTCGTCGACGGTCCTTCTGGTCACCGGCATCGCCAGTCTCGCCTCGACATCGGATATGGCCTGTTCGAGATCGCCTGCGTTCTCGTTGTCGTCCTCGTCGTAGAGGCCCTCCTCGATGCCCGACGAGACGTCGTCGGCCTGCGTCCTGGCCGCGTCGAGCAGCAGGTTCAGATCCTTGCGGGAGATTCTGATCGCCGTATCGTCGTCGTCGCCGAAGGGTTCGGGCGCGACGCCGCGGGCGGCTGCGTGCCCGATGTCGGAGATCCTGCTCAGTTCGGACCACGCGGCGGCGTCCATGCCCTGTCGGCGGCTCTCGATCTCCTGATCGATCTGCTGGAGCGCCATCATGAGATAGGGGTGCAGCCGGGAATCCTGCGTCCCGGACGGCGTGGCCGTCCGGGTGGTCGACGTCGGCACCGTCCTCTGTGCCTTGCGGACGGCGTCGCGGGTCCAGTGTACGCGCTGCTCGACGTCGTCGTTCCTGACCAGAGCCAGCGATTCGAGCGCGGACGAGAGATTCCCGTGGACGTCGTTGATCGATCCCGCGCGTGCGGATTCGATCGCACGCGTCAGTGCGTTCTCCGCCTGACCCACGTCGTCGGACTCGTGATCCTCGGCGGTGTATCCGTCGATCTCCCTGATCGCGTCATCGATGATCGCGATGCAGTCCTTCATGGACTCATCGTCATGCGCGACGTCGGCGGTCCGGCCGATCTCGATGGTCGGGATCGTGGCGTCGAGCAGCGGGAGGAGATCGACCAGATGACCGTACGGGGTGACGCCGATGCGTTCGCGGCGTTCCCCGTCTACGACGGTCTCCACGAAGCTCTCGTCGATGCCGTAGTGGCTTGACGCCTGCGGATCGGTCACGATGATGACGGTGGTCCCGTCGGGCAGCGAGACGCGGCCTACGGCGGTGACGGGGGGCGTCTCGAGCTCACCGGCCTTCAGGGCGGCCGAGAACTCGTCCGAACTGCGGCAGGCGAAGGCGTACGCCGCCGTCTCGAGCAGTTGCTGGCGCCGCATCCTCACGCCATGGCGTGCGAGGGCGTGCGACAGGCGGTCCAGGAGGACCGGTGCGGGATTCTTCTTCATTGGGTACCATTCTCCGATCGGAGGCGAGGCGTCTTTGTCGCGGAGGATCCCATTGTCCGCTTGCGCCCGCCTCCGTTCGATGAACGGTGTAGTGGTTGGCAGTCCAAGCATTCGTTCCGCGGGTTCACCTGCGCCCTGCGACGGGCGCGACGCACGTCGCCGTGCGCTGGGATCGACGGGCTTCGCGGGGCCCGGGAGTCTTGCGGCTCCCTGGTCACGGTCGCGTCTGCGCGCGGCCGTGACCGGGAAGTCGCGACGGGGGGCGCGTGTCGCCCCTTCGTCACGTGTCTCAGCGATAGATCTCGCCGCTCGCCTTGGCCGTATGCCTGACCTGGCTCATCTCTATCTCGGTCATTTTTCCTCCTCGTCAGGCGTAGTCGCCCGCAGCGATGGAGATCAGACCACTTCGTCCACGTCGTAGTCCAGTGGGCGTTCCAGCACCGACCATGTCGCGAATCCCGCGAGGACCAGCGTGAAGAGGGTGAAGAGCACCGCACCCGTCGTCGTCATGCCGTCGCGGAACTCGAAGACCAGCTTGCCTCCGAGGATCGATGCATACCAGAGGACGGCGGCGAAGGATGCCATCCGGATGCTCGTCCCGTCGGGTCTGTCGCCGCGTGCCAGGACGTGGAACGACAGCGCCAGCATGACGACGACGACGAGGCCGGCGGGAAGGATGCCGATCAGCCCCTTGGCGAATGCTCCGAGGAGCAGCATCCCCAGGACCTCGGCTATCAGGAAGATGAAGTAACTCATGCCGGATTCTCCTCGGTGGTGTCCGCATCGCGGCGCGTGTTCAACGTGAGATCGGCCCATCGTCCCGCCATGATGGCTCCGGCGGTGCCGCATAGCGCCGCCACCACGGCCATCGGCAGCGACGCCGGTCCCACCGAGGGATGCAGGGCGATCATGATCGGCCAGGGAGCGCAGCAGGCGATCACGGAGGCGATTCCCCATGCCGCTCCCGGCAGGAGGATCCCCGTCAGCCTGAACGGACCGGTCCGTTCCTCGGTCGCTCTGGTGACGGCGAGCGCTCCCGACGACAGCAGCATCATGCCGATCGGGATGGACAGGATGATCAGGTATCTGGGTGACGGGAAGGTGCTGACGGCCACGGCGATCATCACCGCGCTCGCCATGAGGGCGATGCCCACCGTACCCAGTTCGCGTCGATCGTGCAGCTTCATGGTCAGTCCCTGGTGTACGTTGTCGTGGTCGCGTCCTTGGCGCGGGAGCTGCGCCAATCGGATATCCCGTAAGGCGCGGCCTCTTCGGGTTCCACCTGCGCCACGACGCGCCATGCGTCCTGCAGCGCCGCCTCCACCAGAGCGGCGGATCCCGCGACCAGGATGACGCGCTCCTCGATGGGTCTGCCGAGGATCCCGAAATGCGTCTCCAGGAGCGCCATTCTCGGGGTCCTCTCCCCGACTTCGACCAGGTCCGCATGGGCGAACCGGGATGCGCAGGTCGGATCGTCCGTGACTAGGATCCCGACCTTGCGTCCCTTGAACGTCATGTCGACGGGCGTGTCGTGCATCGCGCCATCCTTGAACGATGCGAACACGGAGACCTCGGGCACGCTCGGTCCGAGCGGTCCGCGGGGATGTCTCTTCCCCTGATGCGCAACGCTCGTCTCGTTCTCAGGCGACTTGGGCTTGGGCTTCGCCATCTTCATCCTTCGGCAGATTCGCTACGAACTCCTCCCATGCCGATCTGTCCTCCTCGGCGAAGTGGGGCTGTTCTCCCGGTCTCCATCCCGCCGGCCACTTCATGCCCGGCGGGGTGAAGTTGACGTAGGGCGAGGTGTACGGCCATCGCTTCGATTCGTACGACGGGCATCCCGGCCAGCGCCGTTCCGCCTCGCGTTCCGCCTCGGCGTGCGCATGATCGATGCCGGCGCGTTCGGCCGCCTTCTCCTGTTCGCATCTCGTGTCGCAGAAGACCTCGCCGGTATCGTCCCTGATCCTCAGGGCGGCTCTGGACAGGATGCGCGGCAGCACCATGTACGCCTTGGAGTGACGTCGCGAATACCATGCCTGGATGTCCTGACGGATGCGCCACTTCATGGCATGCGGCATGTCCTCGGTCGGTTCCTCGGGCTTCGGGAACTCCTCCTCGAAACGCGCGAGCTCGGCCACGTGCGGCGCCTGACGCTCCGCATGCGCGCGAAGCTGCTCCGGGCTCATCGCCTCGACGAAGTCCTCGTCGTACGAGATCCTCCTCAGGCAGCAGGAGCACTCGTAGTACCATCCGTCCGCCAGCAGGGCGGATACGGGGACGGGACCCGGTGCATGCACGTCGTGGTGGGGAGCTCGCCGCACCGTGACGGATGACAGATCGGTGTCGATCTCCCTCGCGTACGGGAACTTGGCCGCGCCGTTGGACTTGGCGAACACGATCTGCGTCTGTTCGGGATCGTCCGTCGTGCAGATGTAGGCCTTGAGCGGCTTGTCGAGGATGGCGGTCATCGGCTTCCGGTTCCTTCCTGCTGCTGCAGATCCTCGACGGCCCGGCGTCGCATGATCCTCATCTCGTTCCTGGTGATCGTCCCGTTCGAGACCGCATCGACGAAGGCGGCATGCGCGCGAGGACCGATCTCCGAGAGGACCATTGCGTTCTCGATCTCCTCCCTCGGCGCAGGCGCGTATGCGAAGGCCGATCCGCTCAGCGCCATGACGGATAGGAGCATGAGCGTTCTCGTATGGACGATCGCCTTGCCTCTGCTCATGATCTCACTCCCGTCCTGTCGGTCGCCAGCTTGAATGCCTCGGCGGCCGGGCCATGACCATGGCGTGTCAGCACCAGTTCCGCAACCGCCTGCAGTCTGCGGAGATCGGCTTGGCGTTCGTCCTTCATCACCGCTGCATGCAGCCATACGATGGGATGCTGCTCCGGGATGCGACCGGTGTCCCTGATCCTGCGCGACGCGATGCCGGCCGCCTTGTCGGCCTCGTCGTTGATCTCCACGATGGGATCCACCTCGACGTCGCTCGCCCTCTTGGTGTGACCTCTCGTATGGACGACCGAGATCATGTGACCGACCTCCTCGCGCAGGTCGTAGGCGTCCTGCCACATGACCTGATGCTTGATCGCGCGGAAGCCGTTGGTCCTCCAGTTGTTGTCGGCCCAGCCGTCGAGGTGTTCCAGGAAGCTCTTCACGACGTATTCGGAGTCGAGCACGATCGTGAAGATCTCGCCCTCCTCGATCATGGCGGCCTGCGGCGCCGCCTCCATGGCCTCCTTGTGCGCCCGCACCGTCTCGAGAGCGCACAGGAATCCCATGAGCTCGATCTCGCCGGTGGTGGTGGAGGACTTGCCACCCACCATCTCCTGGACGAATCCCGGTGCGCGTGCATGACCTTTCTCGAACCGCACGATCACCCCGAAGGCCCCTGGGCCTTCGCCCTTGCGGCCTTCGGGTGTCTGCGTCCCGAGCGACGACCCGTCCGACGCGATCATCGGCATCAGGCGGCCCTTCCGAGCACGTCGTCGAACGCGGATTCGTCGCCGTCCCAGTTCCAGACGCCGACGGGGCGCGTGAAGTCCACGCCTCCGTTGGCCTCGGGGCTGAGGTGGAAGCGCCAGAACCCGATGCGGATGGTCTCGGTGGTGGGCACCAGGACCTCGGTGCGCAGACCGATGATCGAGGCGGGTCCGCCGCTGCTGAGGCTGACCGAGCCGTTCTCGTTGAGGTAGTGCCGCCCGCGGCCGACGTTCATGCGTCCGTCCAGATGGCAGGGCGTCAGGACCAGCAGCTGACCCTGCTCGACGCCCATCCATCCTCCCTCGCCGGTGACCCTGACGGCATCGCCGGCGACGGGAGCCGCACCGGATCGCGCCGTGCCGACGTATGGAAGCGCGACGTCGTATTCGACCGTGGCATCGGCGTCATGCCCGAACGCGCCCAGCAGTTCGGCGGCCGCTTCGTTCAACGCGGCCTTGCGGCTCAGCCAGTCCGGTGCGAGCGATATCTTCCAGGCTTCGGACTGCAGCCTGATCCTGTCGCTTCGCGACGGTTCGTGGCCGGCCGACCAGAGCATGGCGAGGGCACGCCGGTAGATGAGATCGTAAGTGGTCATCGTAAGTGTCCTCGATGATTGTCGTTGTTCATGCGGCCCGTGACGCAGTCGCGTCGCTCAGCGCATCCACGCGCCTCTGCAGTCCGGCCACGTCGTCAGCGGTGACCACGAAGATCTCGACCGCGTCGACGGCGTCCGATCCGCGTGGTGCGGTCGTGATCGTGCCGTCGCGCGAGCGCAGGCCGATCGGCATGCCGATGTCCGCATCCATGAATCGGCGGCAAAGCTCGCGCCACTGACCCTCGTACCGATGGCGCACGCTCTCGCATTCCGCACCGCCGACGGTGGAAAGGTCCTCGATGACCTTCTCCGCACCCGGCGAGACGATGGCCCGAGCCAGGATCTCCGGATATCCGCGTACGGGGCGGACGCATCCGTCGTCGTGTCCATCGCACATCCTCGACCTGTTCGCGTCATCGGCGACCTCGGCGACGATGCGCCCGAGGTAGCCGTGATCGCGCAGTCGGCGGGTCACGTCGTACACGAGCGCGTCGGCCTTCGCCTGCCGGCTCTCGCCCAGGACGACGATCGTCGACGCCTTCGCCGCGTGCGCGAGGTCCAGCTCCTCTGTGCTGTCACCGTCCCCGTGGAGATAGACGCATGCCAGATCGCGCAGACCGTCCGGCAGTCCGGCCGGGAACCCGGTCGTCATGATCGCGATCTGGCACTCGGCGTACTGCGGGTCCATCCGGACCTGCTTAACCAGGGACGTGAGGTATCGGACGGTCTCGGTACCGGTCGTCGATACGATCAGCAGGTGTTGGTTCAACTTCCATCTCCATTTGCCCGCGTCCTTGCGGGCGCGGCGTTCGGCGGCGCGATCGAAGAGGAGCGAGGCGAGCGCCGCCGCGACGAAGATCGTGCCGAAGCACATGATCACGATCGTCGCGGTGCGTCCCAGGTCGGTCTTCGCCGACACGTCCCCGTAGCCGATGGTCGTCGCCGTGACGAACGTCAGCCATATCGCGTCACCGACGCCCATGTCCTCGATGAGCATCATCGCCGCGACATGGAGCGCCGCCATCAGCAGGAGCCAGCCAGTGAGGATCTTCACCGCGTGACCGCGGTGCGTCTCCATCCTCCAGCGTATCCTGCCGATGAGCAGCCCGATGGGCATTTCTTCTCTCCGCCTCTCAGTCGAAGCGATGCGGAACGAAGGTCTCTCCCTCAGCGCGCATCTCGCGCACTCCGAGGCCCTTGGCCTCGCCGTCGATCATCCACACGTCGAAGAGGACGTCCGTGCCGAGAGCGCGTGGCGGCCTCTCCTGGAAGATCTCGCCCTCCTCACCTTCGGGAGCCGCCTGCGGGCATACGAAGCGACCGCTCTCGATGCGCCCCTCGCGGATCGCATGACCGACGTCGGCGAACTTGGGGATCGCCAGGCAGTCGGTCGAGACGACCATCTCGGCCGGGTTGGTGACGGTCTCGAGAAGGGTTGGATGGAAGGGGTACTTCTCCCACAGCACCGCGTTGATCGCCCGGTTGGTCAGGATCAGCTTCCAGACCGGCTCCACGACCTCGATGCGCTCGGATCGGCACGAACGCATCAGATTCTCGCCGAAAGCGTCCGCGATGAGCCATTGCCACGGATGGGCCTTGAACATCAGTCTGATCTCGCGATCCCTCATGTCGTAGAACTCGCGCGTGTCGTCCGACCAGCCGACCTGGGGGAGGGGAAGGCGTTCGACATGGAGCCCCGCGTACTCGGCGATCTTGGCGATGTACTCCATCTGACCGGTGCCGACGGCATCTTCCTCGAGATAGGTGACCACCGCGTCCCGAACGTTGGGCACCAGACGCAGGAGGGCCTTCATGCGTTCTGCCAGATCGTCGTCGAGGGAGTTGAACTGGTCGCTGCCGGGGAACATCGCCTCCTTCCAGCGCCACTGAGCGATGGCGGCCTCGACCAGACCCGACGGCGAATCGGCCTGGAACGACACGAGCCGCGGCGAGTCCGAGCCGTTCCAGGCGAGGGTCAGCCGGGTGACCAGGTCCAGTTCGCGTCCACGCGCCTTCCAGGAGGCTGCGACGGCCTCGCCGGCCTCGGGGGTGAGGCCGAAGAGGGGGAACAGACGTGCGTCGATCACGTGCGCCACGGAGTCCATCGCCATGCGGTGGATCTCGCCGGCGGCCTCGTACAGGGTGTCGATCTCCGCGGCCGTGAAGCGCCAGTGGACGCTCTCGTCCCAGGCGGCGGCGACACCGTCCGCGCGCAGGCGATCGAGATGGTTGGGACGCGGTGTGGAGCCTTCGCGGTTCATGTCTTCTCCTCGGTGAAACGGACCTTCCGTTCGGATGGGGAGCGGACCGGTTGCGGTCCGCTCCCCATCGGAACGGCGGATCCCCTCGGGGGACCCGCCCGTCCCTCATCGCATCAGACGAGGTCCGCCTGGCCGGCGCGATCGCGCGTCAGATCCTCCAGCCGAGCCGTCGGCGACGGAAGCGCGGCGGCTCCGGCCGGTGCCGTCTTGGGCCCGGCGAGCGCGGCGAAGCGGCTCGACGCGTCGCCCAGCAGAGCCGAACCGGACGTTGCGGCGAGGGCGGCCTTGATGTCGGGATCCTCCTCGGCGCCGTTGCCGGGCGCGGACAGGGCCTGCGCCTTCATCCGCGAGGCCTCGGCCGCCGAGCGGGCGTCCGCGGTCTTGCGCTGCATCGACACCAGCGCGGCGTTCAGGCCACCGGTCTCGTGCGTGCGCAGACCCGCGACGCGTGCCGCGCTCTCGGCGCGTGCGTCGGCGCGCTCCTTGGAGATCTCGGCGCGACGCATGTCGCCCGACGCGCGCTTCAGGTCCTGCTGGGCCTGACGGATCGCCTCGGCCTTCTCCTTGTAGGCCGCCTCGACCTCGGCGAGCAGGGCCTCCGCCTCGTCGGCCTCGCCACCTTCGGTGGTGACCGCCTCCTGGGCGCGCTCCAGCTCGCCGACGAGCTTGCCGAGCGCGGCCTCGAGCTGCTGGCGGCGGGCCGCATCGGTCTCCGCCTGCAGCTTCTGGTTCAGGTTGTGGCCTGCGGCGAGCAGGCGATCGTAGTTCTGCTGCGCCGCGACCGCCTCCTGCCGCTCACGCTGCGCCTCGCCGCGCAGCTTGCCGACCTCACGGCCGACCTTGTCGAGGTCCTGCTCCATGGTCTTGAGCTGGGCGGCGCTCGCCGTCTCGGGATCGAGCGCGACGATCTGGTCGGTGACGCCCTGCACCGCGCGCTTGCCGTGCATGCCGAGTAGATTGCTGAGGAATGCCATCATGTCAGTACTTGTCCCTTCTCATCGTCAGCCCGCGGTTGCGGCGCTTCCGAATATGTTGCCGCCATCGTCGATGGCGTATGCCTCCACGACCCGTGGTTCGGAAGGAGCGAAGCGTACCGTGAACGTCACGGCGGTGCTGTCCTCGTCGATGTCCTGGGGGTCGCTCTCGATGTAGACCCTGCGGGTCCACTCGTCACCGGGAGCGGTTCGCTCCCAGCCATCCATCTCGCCGACCACGGCGTCGCTGCCGAAGTCGTATCCGTCGATGGCCTCGTCGGCCGCCTCGCGCCGTGCATCGTCCATGGTACGCGTCTCCGATGTATCTGCGGGATCGTACCGTCGGTACGATCCCGGACCCTTCTCAGGCGCTCAGCGCCGCAGCGTTGAGCACGCCGATCGCGATCGACAGGCAGCCGAGCGCGATGCCGTAGCCGGTCTTGTCTTCCTCGATTCCGGCCTTGAAGCCGCCGATGAGGGCGGCGACGACGAAGAACGACACGATCTGGAAGACCAGACCGATCGCTCCCCACATCGCGAGCTGCATGACGCTCCACGTCGAGGTGCCGACGCCGTAGAGCGTCAGCGCGATGCCGATGGCCGTGCCGCCGAAGCTGAGCGCCGCGGCACGGTTGCCGGAACGGATCAGCTTGATCTCGCTGTACGGGGTGACCTGGAGGTAGATCGCCAGCGCGGCGACCAGAAGGCCCACGGATACGGCCATGAAGCCGAGATAGTTCAGGATGTGGTCGATGGTCACGGTTTTTTCCTATCTATGGATGCGTTCTGCATCCCGTTGCGCTCGTCGAGCCCGTCTCAGGGCACGTACCGGTCCGCAGGGACCGGGATCGGTGGGTTCTCGGCATCCGGGACGAAGACGTGCGGGACGATCCTGGACAGGTTGCCGGTGATGAGACCGCCGTGCTCGCGGATCCCGATGCCGCAGGGATCGCAGCCGAGCGGCATGACCGGAAGCCCCTCGAACCGGGGATTGGCGCCGGCCACCCATGAACCGATGATGGCGTGACGACCATCGAAACGCGGCAGTTCGACGTACTCCTGCCAGACATGACCCTCCGTGCCGTACTGGCCTCCAAGGGTCTCGGTCCAGCTGAACACGTCGTCCGGGAGATGGATGTCGACGTTCGCCCCCTCGCGTGAGAAGAGCGGCTTGCGGACGTGGGCGCGACCGTGGAAGGGGCGTGGCGTGAAGCTCGTCTCGAGGAGGTTCTCGTGTCCCGGGAAGAGCTCCCAGAGGATCGCAAGCATGCCCTTGTTCGAGAGGATGGACTTCCATGCCGGTTCGATGAAGCGCGTTCCGTGCTCCTCGTTCAGGCGGGGGGCGAACGCGTCGACCGCCATGTGCTCCCACGGATAGAGCTTCCAGATCGCCTGGATGGGCAGACCCACCAGGTCGACGAAACGCTTCAGCCGCTCGTCCCAGCCGATGCCGTCGGGATCGATGGTCGAGGTGGGGATGCCCGCCTCGTTCGCGCATGCCGCCATGTACAGGGCGGTCTGGTAGTCCTCGGGGAAGTCCGAGTACGACGAGATCATGAGCGGCTGGATCCTGGAGATCGTTTCCATGCCCGGGGCCCGCGCCGCGCGTCGCCATGCGTTGACCAGCGCCTCGTCCAGGGCGTTGAACTGGTCCATGTGGTCGCCGAGCGTGCCGTCCTCGATGCGCTGCATCATCCAGTCCCACTGGATGACCGAAGCCTCGATCAGCGAGGTCGGCGTGTCCGAGTTGTATTCGAGCAGCTTGGGCGCGCCGGTGCCGTTCCAGGCGAAGTCCATCCGCCCGTAGACGAACGGGTCCTGAGCGCGCCAGGAGCGCTCGATCACGCTCGCGAACTCCGGCCGGATGGCCAGTTCCGACCAGCGGCCACGACTGACGACCTCCTCGACAACCGCCAGGCACATGAGATGCACTTCGGCGGTGGCCGCCTCCAGGGTCTCGATCTGGCTCTGGTCGAATTCGTAGTAGGCGCCGTCGGTCCAGTACGGCACGCCGTCCTGGTCCTCGTACGTGAGACCCAGATCCTTGACCCTGGCCTTCCAGCCCTGCCGTTCAGGCACGACGATGCGACGCATCGGTTTCCTCTCGAGAAATGTGACGGGAAGGAGCGGACAATGCGTCCACCCCTCCCTTCACCCGTCAGCCGCCGAAGCCGCCGCGTCCGGCGCCGCCGAAGCCCCCGCGCGAGATGCCGCTGCTGGCGACCCTCGATCCCGACGAGAAGGACGAGGGCGATCGGAAGCCGCCGGTCGTCCTGGCCGACTGGTAGGTCGGCGACGAGCGGAAGCTGTTGACCACGTCCGACTGGGATCCGCGCACGACGCCGCGGGTCGAGGTCTGCGACTGGCCCAGGCCGAACCGCTGGACCATGGGAGGACGCGAGGTCAGACCGTCGGTCGCGGCGCGGCCGGCCGCGTACGAGCTGCCGTAGTTCGGCACCCCGAATCCGGAACCGTTGACGATCGAACCGTCGCGGCTGCGGAAGAGAGGCGCATGACGCGAGTAGCCCGCACGCTCGCCGTAGCTGTTGAGCGCCTGCGAGATCAGGAAGCCGTTGATGAACGGCTGGAAGGACGAGCCTGCGGAGTGCGACGAGCCGATGGCGGCGTTGGCCGGTGCGGCCTCGCTGGTCTCGCACTTGTCGAAGTCCTTCTCGCAGTCCTCCTTGCTGTCGTAGCGCGGAGCGAAGTCCCCCGCGCTACGCTTGGCGTCGTCGAACGCGGCGACGCACACCGCCTTGTCGTTGCCGCCGGCCTCGCAGTCGGCGACCGTCTTGAAGGCCATGACCTCCGAGGTCGGCGTCTCGTCGCCGCCCGACAGCGTCTGCTCGTAGGCGGCGGTGGATTCGGGAACGTAGGTCGGCTCCGCGTCGCAGGCGGCCAGCGTCACCGCCGCCGCGGCGAGAACGGCTCCGTTCATCGCCGGTGAGGCGTATGCACCCAGACGGATGCGGCTGGACGAACGTCTTGTCATGGTCGTCTTGATCCCTTTCGATCTTTTCTTCCGACACGGGAAGGTCGATTCATCGGCCTGAATCCCATTGCGCTCCACGCATATTCGACACGTCCGTGTTAGCACGGATTCTCGTTCGAGTTCATACGGAATCTCTCCGTACGTTCCGTCATGTCGTCGCACGCGAGCAACGATTCGTCGCGCGACCCACATTGGCGCTTGCGCTAATGGCCGTCGACGTGTCCAAGGGATGCTCATGCGCGGGCGGGGGCCCGTCGCGGGGGGAGTCCTGTTGACATGCGCTTCGTGCGGACAATCACGGCGTCGATGCTCGCGCTGGTCGCGATCGGCACCGCCGTCGAGGCGGAGGCGCAGCAGCGCGTCACCTCCAACTTCGGATACCGCAGGGATCCCTTCCATGGCGGTCAGAAGTTCCATGCGGGCATGGACTTCGGCGCCGCTGCCGGAACTCCGGTCTATGCCACCGGTGACGGCTACGTGAGGCGTTCCAGATGGGCCGGCGGCTACGGCAACCTGGTCGAGATCGAGCATGGCTTCGGCTACCAGTCGCGCTTCGGGCATCTCTCGAGATCACTCGTGTCCGAAGGCCAGTTCGTGAGACGCGGGCAGATGGTGGGTCTCGTCGGTTCGACGGGGCGATCGACCGCTCCCCACCTCCACTACGAGGTCAGGATCAACGGGCAGCCGACGCAACCGGCGAACCACATGCAGATCGTGTTCACCAATCAGCCCGACTGGCGCATGGTGCAGGCGACGCTCCGCTCGCCCGCTCCCACGTTCCAGCAGCGTCCCGTCATGGTCGCGATGGCACGCGCGGTCCCCAGGCAGACCCCGGGCGCGACCGGGCAGCGCATCACCGCGGACATCGATCTGGACCTCAGCGGGACGTCGAACACCATGTCGGGAAGGGCCAGACCGTCGAACTCCTTCGGATTCGTCGCCGGCGTGCGACGCCCCTGATCATCCGATCTTGCGCTTCATGCTGCACTGCAATACATAGGCGACGCCTTTCAGGCATCCTCTCCTAGACTCATACGGGCCGATCCTTCTGGATCGGCCCTTTTTTTACGTCCATCCCTCGGGCGGGTCGTCGGTCTCGATGCATCGGACGCTGTTCTCGAAGACCGAGAAGCGCGTGTTCAGCCCGACCACGCCCGTCATCGGCACGGTCGTTGCGACGAATCGCATTCCTTCCGCCGCCCTCCAGGTGCACGACGCGTTGGGCCGCGCTCCCGCGGTCGAGGGCATGAACGAGACGAGGGGTGGGCTCCTCGGAAGCGCCTCGGGACCGAGCGCGCCCGCCAGTCTGTTCGCCTCCGTCACCAGCGATCGGACCAGACGTTCGAGCCGGGTCCTCCCTCTCCCCTCGGGTTCGTTCCCCAGACTGGCGCCGGCGATCAGCCGTTCGGCCTCATGCATGCCGTAGGGGGCTTCGATCAGATCGCCGAGGCAGCCGACCAGCGAATCCCATTCGATCGCGATCATCGACCGCTCGCGTCGCGCATCGCGCGTCTCTGCTGATGGACGACCGTGTCGCGTTGGGCCTTCTCCGACTTGCGGATCCTGTTCTGGACCATCCTGTCCCAGCGCTCGAGCGATTCGGCCTGTCCGAAGGCGTCATCGAATCTCTTGGGCCGGATCGTGTCGCGTAGAGTCTTGACGACCAGTGCGGACGCCATCGCGTCGTAGACCGCGCTATGGGCACGGCCTCCGACCATCGATCGGATCCGTCCATCCAGTCCGAAGTGCTCGACCATGGCGGAGAGACGGTGTCCGCCCTCCTTCTCCACCAGGTTCGTCACCAGGTTCAGGCTGTCGATGGCGGACGAGGCGCGCCAGCCGGGCAGACCCCTGGTCATGATGTCCAGATCGCCGTGCACCGCATGGCCGCCCACGCCGGCCCCCTGGAGATGCGACATGATCTCTGGAACATGGAACGCCAGCGCCTGTCGATCGGCCACGTCCTCGTCCCTGATCCCGTGAACGCGCGTCGCGTACGGATCGATTGGCTCAGTTGGCTTCACAAGCCAACGAAGACTACGGCCGGTCGGTTCTAGATCCATGGTCTCCACGGCACCCAGTTCGACGATCTCGGACAGCCGAGCTCCGTTCCCTTCGACGTCGACGAACCACCGAACGCCTTCCCAAGGTCTCGTCATGAGCGTCTGTTCTCCAGTTCGGCCGATGCCCGCAGCGCCCCGGTGGGGTCCTGCGGGCCGCATCCCGCGATCGCGCACGTGAGAGCCCCGAACGCTCCGGGACCGGCTAGCAACGTGGAGAAGGCCGCGACGAGCAGATCGGGGTTCTGGTTCACGTCGAACACCGCCATGATGCCCGACAGCTCCCTGGTCAAGGCGTTGGCGTTGGCCGCCTTCCGTCTGGCGTCGTTCACCTCGTGGACGGGATCCTCGAGCCATCGCGCGACGAGGTCGACGGGTTCCTGATCCTCGGGGTCGAGATCCATGGACTTCGAGAGATCCGCGACCAGGTCGAGACCGTACGCGCACCACGGTCGCGTCTGATCCCCATCGTCCAGAAGGGAGTGGTCGCTCTCGAATATCTCCCGCATCGCCTGGATGAGTTCCTCCTCGTCCTCGACGAGTTCGATTATACCATCCGCATCGCGACTCCTCAGAAGGATCGCGTAGTGGGTCGTCACGTCCACGGCATCGAGGCTGGAGGTGACGTAGTTCGAGTCGTATTCCAGATCGTGGATGATCGGCTTGATGGCCATCTTTCCTCCCGCGCATGACAATTCGTCGTCGCATGACGGTGCTCCACGGAAGGATGCTCTGCTTTCGGCCACGAGGGCGAGGACCGCGGCGACATCCTATCGAGGATGTCGGCGTTCGACTGGAGGCCCGACCGGGAATCGAACCCGGGTGCGAGGATTTGCAGTCCTCTGCGTCACCACTCCGCCATCGGGCCTCGTGTCGATGCGACCGTCTGGTCGATCGCATGATGGTCGCGGTGGTCCTTCCGGACCGGGCGTCGTAGACGCCACCCGCCGCGTGCGGGTCGCAGGAGGATCGTCGATCCTCCGCAAGTCGTGCTGGTCTGGAGCGCCGAGCGGGGTTCGAACCCGCGACATCCGGTTTTGCAGGCCGGCGCATCTACCACTGTGCTACCGACGCGTTCCAGACAGGGCCTGTGTGTTTGGGAGACTGGAGCGGACGACGCGATTTGAACGCGCGACCCCTGACTTGGAAGGACAGTGCTCTACCGACTGAGCTACGTCCGCTCGACCGATCTCAGGCTGGGACCGGCTCTCCGCCGGTACACCCGAGCTCACGGAGCCGGTAGCATGCGACGGTCTCGACCGCCTGCTCGAACTGTTCGGGGAATCGCCTCGCGAAGTCCGGGATGACGGCTTCGACGACGTCGGCGCGCGCCTGCTGGATGGTCGCCTCGACCTGGGGGCTCATGGTGTTCGTCTGCGTATTCACGTCGTGATGCTCCCTGGGTGGCGGCCTCTTCGGGCCTTCTGGATTTCGGTTGCGACATCGTCAATGCGCGACGCCGCGGATGGTGTCCCTCTCGGGACGGAACGTGATGGTGGGACGAGAAGGAATCGAACCTTCGACGCGCAGATCTTCAATCTGCCGCTCTACCCCTGAGCTACCGTCCCGGAGATCGGACCCGTGGGTCCCTCGACGTATCGTCGCACGGCCTCCATGGGTGGAAGGACGATGCGTGGTGCCATCGGGAGAGTTCGAGTCTCCGACCTCCGGGTTTTCAAGCCGGCGCTCTTACCGTCTGAGCTACGATGGCGTCTGGTTCACGCTGAAGAAGACGCAATTCCCTTCATTTTCTCTGGGCCTGGACCCGGTTGATGACACCCCTTGGCGGGGATCTCGTAATGGCCGGCCGCGGAACGCGGCTGGGGGGAGCCTTCATGGCTCCGCGACCGGCCTCGGCACGTCGCGCGGCCCCGGGGGAAGGGCTGGTTCGCGCGACGAACCCTGGAACTGGCACGAACTGAGAGATTCGAACTCTCGACCCTCGGTTTTGGAGACCGATGCTCTACCAGCTGAGCTAAGTCCGTGCATGATGCAGACGCATCAGATTGGTGGCGGTGGCAGGATTCGAACCTGCGGCCTGCGGATTATGATTCCGTTGATCTACCGCTGATCTACACCGCCATCAATCTGATGTGTCGTCCATCTCCGTGTTCTGGCTCCCGAGGCAGGGCTCGAACCTGCGACCCTTCGATTAACAGTCGAGTACTCTACCACTGAGCTACTCGGGAACACGGAGTCGATCGTCCTGGCTCCGGTGGCAGGATTCGAACCTGCGACCATCCGATTAACAGTCGGGAGCTCTACCGCTGAGCTACACCGGAACGGGACGTTCTGGGCTCAAAGCCCGGTTGGAGTGCGACGTCGCTCCGATGACGTTACGCGTCGGAGCTGTGGAGCTGGTGCCTCGAATCGGATTCGAACCGATGACCTTCACTTTACAAAAGCGCTGCTCTACCGCTGAGCTAAGGAGGCGTTAGGTGGATGGATCTTGCGATCCGAGAGCGCCGGTAGCTTTGAGCTTGGGTCTCGGAATTCTACGAACTCTGAAGGTCCCGGCTCAGTGCCGAGACCGCGCACGGGGTCTCAACACCAGCGTGTGGTGGTATTCGATCCGTTAAAGGTGCACATGTTCGTCATAGCCATTTCAATCTGAGGCAATCGCCCAAATCTGTCAACAGCCATTTTCGCAAAAATCTTCAGGTGGTCGCACGACCGCCTCGAAGACCGTCGATGACGGCCGCGACGGTGCGCATGCCCTCGAGCGGATCGCCCTCCCACTGCCCGAGCGCCTGCACGAAGGCGCGCACCATGGCGGGGTCGGCGACCAGCACCTTCATGAAGGGGAGGTACACGTCGGCATCGACCCCCTTCCCCTCGTCATTCTTCAGCGCGGCCGCGATGTCGTCGGCGCGCTTGCGCCACTTGTCGCGGGTCCATGCGTGAGGGTCACCCTCCGCGGTCACCCGGATGCGCCAGCGTCTCCATTCGTGCGCGCACTCCTCGTCGTCCGCGTCCGCATCCAGGCAGAGGAACTCCCGCAGGCAGAAACCGGGATCGAGCTCGGGGTGGAAGTCGATCTCCGGATCCTGGTACAGGAGGTTGGCGATCTCGGGGAACTCGTGCGGCTCGGTGATGAACGCGGCGACGCGCGATCCATCCGGATCCTCTCCGATCACCTCGAGCATGATGTCGGTGACGTCGTAGTCCTCGATGCGAAGCTCGTCCCAGTCGGTGCCGGTGCTCTCGTCCACGACCCTGGCATGGATGTTCACGATCATGCGCTTCGCGGCCATCTTGCATCACCTCGCCTCTATTTGAGGCATCCCCCCATCCCCCCGTTGACGGTGTCGACGCTTGTGCTAGGTTGCGTGCGATTTTGGGGGACACACGCATGAAGAAGATTCTCGGGGCACTGTCCCTGCAGTGCCTCGCGGCCACGCTGGTGACGCAGGCGACGCCGGTGGTCGCGGAGATGCCGCAGACGGCACGAACGACCGTGTCGTGCGCGACGCCGGACCAGTGGAGCGGCGCCGCGCGCACCTCCACCGTCATGCCGATCGGTCGCGACGAGGGATCCTTCTCGCAGCCCTCCGTGACCGACGCATCGGGATCGGGCGTCTGGAACGCGACCTATCGCGGGCGTGCGCTGGGCCGCAGCCGGGGTGCCGTCCGGGCCCGCATCGCGCGCCAGGGCGGCCTGTGGGTGGCCGACGTCGACGAGGTCGGCATCAGCGCGTCCACCGCGCTGTCGTCGTTCCGCAGGATCGGTGTGTGGGCGCGCCACGAGGGTGGAGGCAGGATCATCTTCCGCTCCAAGGACGGATCGAGGACCGCCTCGCGCGCACTGGACATCGCCCGCGGTCGTTCGACGGCGGCCCTGCCCTCGGTCACGCCCCGTCTCGCCACGGTGGCTATCGACAATGCGGTGATGAGGCTCGAGGGCAGGTACTCCCGCGACGCCGTGCAGTTCGTCGAGTCCCTGCCCGCCGGCATGGACGTGTATCCCTTCGGCACCAGCTTCGTCGTCAGGGTCCCCTCGCGCCTCGTGCCCGCGATGTGGGATTCGATCGACGGCGAGGGCGGCAGGGTGTTCCTCGTCGGCGCCTCCGCCGCGGCGAGTCGGGGCAGACAGATCTCCGACGCCGTCCAGTTCTGCGGCGCGAGCGCGCTGCTGAGACGGTTCCCGACGCCCTCCGTCTCCGCGACGATGGCGACGGGCGCCATCATAGAGATCGAGTCGCAGCGGATCGCGGTGTCGTCCGGCGACATCCTCCTCACCGTGCAGAATCCGCCGTACGGCAGGGGTATCGAAGTCGACGTCTCCAGGTTCGGGCGCCGGTGACCCTCTCGGCCATCCGCGAGGCGCGTCGCATCGCGGACGGATCGGAGATCCCCGCGCTGGGCGGTTGGAACAGGATCGGGCTCGTCTCGATCACCGGGATGGAGGACAGGGACCTCCTCCTTCTCGGCGCGACCAGGGGCAAGGACGGCTGGACCGTTCCTCGCGACCGGTCCCTGGACCCCTCGAGGCTGGAGAGCGTCCTTCCCAGGATCGCCAAGCCGTCGATCGTCCCCCGCATGGTGGATCTGATACCGAGCTCCTCCTGGCACGCCAGTCTCGCCAATCTGCTTGTCCCGTCGTCATGGCGCAACGTGCGGGAGACGACCCAGCTGCGTGCCGGATCGTGCGAGGACTGCGGGTCCCAGTGGCGCCTCGAATGCCATGAGCGCTGGCACTACGACGACGTCGCGAGGATCCAGAGGCTGGATGGCTTCGAGGCTCTCTGCGGTCCTTGCCATCAGACCCGGCATCTCGGCTTCGCCTCGGTCCGCGGCACCTATGCGGAGGCGTGTCTACGTCTCGCCGCGGTCGAGCGTCTGTCGCCGTACGAGGTGAAGCCCTTCTGCGACGAGGTGTTCAGGCGCTTCGAGGTCAGGTCCCGCGTGGCGTGGGCTCTGGATCTGACGATGCTGTCCGGTTCTGGCCTCAGGATCAAGAGGGACGTGTCCCTCGACGAGCGCGGGATGCTCGTCGGAAGGGTCGGCTCCCGTTCCGTCCTGATCGACGTCCTGGGAGCGAGGGTCGAGGCGGTGGGACGGACCCTGACCCTCACCTGATCAGGCGAGGGCCCTTCCGCAGGACGCCGCGAGAAGGTGACCGATCTCGTCGTCGGGATAGGTCGTCGGCGGATCGATCTGCGGAAGGAGCACGAAGCCGTCCGGCGCATCGGCCTCCAATGCGACGAGGCCCTCCTTGAGCGCCCAGGCGTTCCAGTTGCCCGGCCGCCCGTCGGACAGTCTGGTGTGCCTCCACATGCCCTCGCCCTCCCGCACCTTCGGCATGCCGTTGCTCTCGATCACGAGCGCACGCCGGAAGAGATCGGGATGGTGGTGGTGGAGCCAGAGAAGCTCCTTGGGCTTGTTGGCGGGGCAGAAGAAGCAGGCCGACTTGATCGGAAGCGGCAGTCCGGCCGCGAGGATCTCGTTGGCGCAGTCCACGCGATCCATTCCGAGTTCGCGTAGCGCATAGAAGTTCTCGTAGCGCTCGTCGCCCTCGGTGCCCTTGCGCCTTCTGTCCTTGGAGCCGGCATCGAAGCCGATCATGCGCACGACCCGCTCCCCCCTGGCCCAGCAATCGATCGCGGGTTGCCACGGCCCCTGCTCCGAGCGCTTGCCGTTCGCCTTCCAGCCTCTGATCCAGTTGTCGATGGGGCCCGCCTTCCACTTGTGGCTGCAGGCCTTCATGCCGAGCGCAGCCGAAGGCAGGACGCCGTTGGTCAGGCATTCCTCCTCGAGCGTCGAGTAGGGTGCGTTCGGCGGCACGAGCCGCATCACGGTGAGGGGGATCCCCGCGTTCCTCCGGAGCCACTCGTCGAAGATCTCGATGTATGCGTAGGTCTCCGGACGCTCCCCTCCGGTATCGCTGAAGATGGCGAGATCGATGCGTGCGCCGAGACGCACGAGGGCGATCGTCGCGGCGATCGCATCCACACCCATCCCGATGGACACCATGAGTGGCCGATCCAGCGTCCCGGAGCGAATCAGATCGAGTATCCCGGTCCTGTGAGCGACGGCCGCTCGGCCCTCCCTCGTCGACGCGAAGATGTCCAACTGGTCTTTGCGTCGCACTTCCATCTCTCCCGCCGAATATATCGGCGTGCTAACACACTTTCGCTGGCGCGACGCCGGTAAGCCAGCTAACGTCGACCGGATCACATCAGAATGGAGATACCGGTGGCGTTCATCGACCAGTTCAACAAGGGCATGCAGCGCGTGATGGCTCTCAGGAGCCCCGAGATCATGCTGCTCATGCCGCAGGTCGAAGCGATGAGCTTCGATGCGCGCGTCGCCATGGTGAAGCGTGGCCAGGCGAATCTCGCCTCGCTCATCAAGGGCTGGGACAAGTTCGCGCCGATCATGTCGGCCCAGGGCATGGACCGCGCCGAGATCAAGCGCCGCCTCAAGGGGCTTCGTTCCGCGAAGAACCATCTCGACGACGCGCTCCGTCTCGCGGACCCGAAGCTGCCTCCGCAGTACAAGGGGCAGGCCGAGGCCGCGTTCAACGTTCTGACCGCAGCGTTCATGCGCGATGCGGAGAACATCCATTCCGTGCTGACCGGTCCGCGCATCACGCCGCAGACCTTCGCCGAGGTCCTTCTGCCGGCGTTCGACGCGTCCGTGGCGCGTTCCGTGCCGGTGGTCGACGAGACGCAGGACGATCAGGTCGTGGACCACGTCGACGAGGTCGTGATGGACGGCCCCGCCGTCTCCAGGACCGAGCCCGAGGGCGAAGTGACCGACGTGATCACGGAACGCGGCGGAGATCGCGTGTCCTGAGTGAAAAGCGCTTCCCCCCATCGCGCTTCGCGGCTATCCATAGGACGGGGGATCCGTTCAGGGGTCCATAGAGGGGCGGGGGAATGGCAGATACCTATCCTTGGGGAGCCTTGGCTCCCGTTAAGAGGGTCGCGGCGGTCGAGAGTCAGATCGCCGCGAACGACAGGAAGCGCACGGAGTGCGTCGAGGCGCACAAGAAGCGCATGGCCGAGATCGACGAGACCGATCGCAAGCTGAAGGGTGACCTGAGGCAGGCGACGGCCGTCGTCGAGCGCGAGGCCAAGGAGGCCACGGTCGCCGCGGCGACCAAGGCCTTCGAGAAGGTCATGGCATCCATGTTCGCGAGCGGCGTGGACGTCAGCGAGATCGTCCGCAGCGGCGATCTCGAGAAGGTGCTGGGCAAGGCGATGACCGACGCCGGCGCCAAGCCCAGGTCGGGCAGGAAGGGGGCCTCGGCCCCGACCACGCCACCCGCCGCCCAGGAGGACGCCGGTCCGCGGTCCTCGGACGGTTCGGCCGAAGGTGGGGATGCCGCATAAATGGATGCGTTCCTGAAGACGATGGACTGGCGCGTGCGCCTGGCCATGTGGACCGGCTGCGTGGTGCTCATGCTCGGTCTCTGCATCGTGGCGGCCCGCATGGCGACGACCGGTCCCTGGTGGGCCGGCGTCGTCGCGTTGGCCGTGGCCGCCGTGCTGTCCTCCCAGGAGGAACGCATCTGGCCCAAGCTGCCGGATCGTCTGCAGGAACCGATCGTCGACAAGTGGCGCAACCAGCGCGGCAAGGCGACGAAGACGTCGGGCGGGAGGTTCGTCTGGAACATCGGGCGTTCCGTCTTCTGGAGCGTCATTGCCTTCAGGCTGCTCTCGGACTACTCGACGCTCGAGGGTCCGGCCTTCTGGATCCCGGCCTTCGGGTTCGGGATCTCGGCCGGCTTCTTCGGGGTCGAGGCCGCCCTGACGATCGGGGTGTTCGTCGCGTTGGCGGTCCGCTTCACGATGTCGGCCGGACTGGGCGCGGATCTGTCGGATCCCTATGTCCGCCAGTCGTTCATGGGATCGTGGTCCAACGGCGCCAAGCGGCTCTCGTGGGTCTGGGCCGGGGCGATAGGCGTCACGGCGCCTGCCTGGATCGGATTGTCCGCGGCCTACACGAGCATGAAGTCGACCCTGGTCGAGGAGATCGGACGCAGAGCCGCTCTGGCATCCGATCGCAAGAGGATCGAGGCGAGACGGGAGAGGATCAAGTCCAGGTCCCTTCCCGGTCGCGAGGATCCTCTCGCGCAGGCCAAGATCGATCTCGAGAAGGCCGAGGAGAGAGTGAAGGCGGCGTCTCGCGGAGGCGCCGGTGGGGGTGGGTCCGATGCGTCGGCCCAGGTTGAAGTGGAGTTGACCGGGGTGCAGAAGCTGGAGAACATGAACATGGAGGGCATGCTGGCCCTCTATGCCGACGCCGTCAGGACCATCCGCGAATCCGAGAGGGTGAGCGGCGAGGGTGGCATGGAGATCGAGACCGACTCGGTCCGTCGCCGCAGCTTCGACAGAACGCTTCTGAACATGCCGGATGCATGGGTCGAACACATCCGCAAGTCCGCGAAGCCGGATCTCAAGGCTCTGGCGACGTACTACGACGCCCTCTGCGAGATCGAGGAGGCCGCCATGCGCGGCGGCGACGGCGAGGTCGTCACGTCGTCGGGCTACGTGCTTGAGGACGAGGAGGACATCCTCGACGACATGACCATGCATCCCTATTCCGGCGGCATCGCCGCCGAGGTGGATGAACTGCCCGAGGGCGACGCGCTCGACGCGATGGACGCTCTCGACGTGATGGACAGGCCCGAGACGGACGACGAGGCGCCGGTGCGTCGCGGGACCGTCGGGGCCGATGACTATGCGGAGGAGGACGAGCACGAGCAGTTCTCCCCGATGCCGATGATGCTCGCCGGAACGGTCGAGGAGGGCCGTGACGGCGTGCCGCTGGCGGAAGGCGTTCTTCCGCTCGAGGACGACGTGTCCCAGGAGGAGAGCAGATCGATGGTGGGCGAGTCCATGACGGGGCGTCCGGACGAACTCGGTGACGGTGACGGGGTGTCACCCGATCTGGGCAGGGACGCACTGCCGGGCGACGACCTCGTCGAAGCCGGCATGGTAGACAGAATGGTGGCCGCGGACGGATCGATCGTCGAGATCACCGATCAGGACGAGCCGACGGAGTCCGCATCGGCGGACGAACCCGTCGAGCCCGGGATCGACGACGCTCCGTCGGAGCCGCTGGAACCGACGGAGCCCGTCGAGGCGGCGGAGGACGCTTCCGCACGCGATGTCGTCGAGCTGGAACCGGCCGTCACGATTCCGCAGGTCGCGAGCGTGGAGGCGACGTCCTCCGAGGCGCCCGTGACCGTGGCTCCCCAGGCCGAATCCGCACGCTCCGGAACGGTGGAGCAGCGTCGTGCCGTGGCTGCCACCGTCCTCGCCAACAAGCAGGACAGGAATCTGGTCGTCGAGAGCCACGACTGGTTCACCGACCAGGCGGACATGGCAGGCGCCCTCGGCGTGCCTGACTTCCTGTTCGCCACCGGCTGGGCCTCGTTCATCGCCGGTGTGGCGGCGTACAGGCTCGAGCTGGATCTGATGAGCCATCTCGATGGTGACGAGGCGACGCCCGACAGCGTCGACGCGGCGGTGTCCGTGCTCGTGTCCGCCGGCTGGGATCACGATCGCGATCTGGTCGATCGCGCGACGGCATGGTCCGCCGCTCGTCGCGAGGAGGCGCGCATCGCCGCCGAAGCGGAGGCCGCGCGCATCGCCGAGGAGGCGCGCATCGCCGAGGAGGCTCGCGTCGCCGAAGCCGCCCGCATCGCCGAGGAGGCCAGAGTGGCCGAGGAGGCCCGTGCCGCGGAGGCCGCGCGCATCGCCGAGGCGGCCAGGGTCGCCGCGGAGGCGAGAGCCGCCGAGGAGGCACGGATCGCCGAGGAGGCCCGCAGGGTCGAACTCGAGGCGAAGCGCGTGAAGATCGCGGGCTGGATCATCTCCGGCCACATCTCGGATGAGGTGCTCGACGACGGGTCCGAGCTGTTCCAGGACGTCGAGGCGCTCGCCGCCTCGTTCGGCCTGCCCGTCGAGATCGTCCAGGAGCGCTACGACGCGTTCGCGTCGCAGGCGTCGGCCAGGCGCCTGTGGAGCGAACTGACCGCCGCGTTCCATCGCGAGGACATCAACGTCGTGGAGGCTCTCATCGAGCGGCGTGACGAACTCGAAGCCTATGCGGGAGCCACCAAGGGTGCCGATGTCGACACGATCGCCGGTTGGGCCCGTGGCGTCCGCGAACGCGAGCGGGTCAAGGGGCTGACGGACGTCGAGGTCCGCACCAGCGGCAGCGGCGTGATGGGGAGGAAGGCCTTCCTCATCAAGCAGAACCGCATGTCGCCCGAACTCGCCCGTCTGATCGACGAGGATCTGCCGCAGCACCTCAAGCTCGTCTCGTCTCTCGGAAACGCCATCGAACTCATGGGAGCGAACTCGCCTCCGGCGATGCTCACCTCCCTCGAGGATGCGCGTTCCAGGGTTCGCGGCATCGCTGCGCGCGTCGTGGAGCAGAAGGACGGCAAGGACGTCGCCAAGGAGTACGTCCTCGCGTTTCTCCCCAACGACGTTCGCGAACAGGGCGTCAACGCATGGGACATGCTGCTGGCTCTCGCCAGCGAGGCCAGCGACGACGATCTCGTCCACGGCGACGACCCCGTCGAGCCCGAGGACGTGCAGCAGGACGTGGTCGAGCAGCCGACGGAACCGGAGGCTCCCGAGCCCGAGCCCGCTCCTCCTGCGAGAGTGGAGCCCAACCCGACCGGCCGGATCGCCGTGAAGGGTGGCGGGGTTGGCTTCGACGCCAATCCCCGCAGGACTCTCGAGCAGGTCCAGGCGATGGATCCCGTCGCCGAGGCCATGGCGCTGCCGCGCCAGCCCGACTTCTCGTCCGGAGGTCTGTTCAACAGGCTCAGGATCTCGGCGCTCGGCGCGTTGCGCACGGAGGACCGTTCGAAGGTCGTGATCGACGATCAGGATCTCCTGGTGCCCGTCGTGGACGCCATGGGGAACACCCTCGGTCGTCTGCAGCTCCGCATCGAGGCCGAACCCGCTCCGGCGTGGTACGACGACAAGGGCAATCAGATCATCACCCGCGACGTGAGGACGGGCGAGATGACTCCGACGTCGGCCACCAAGTACATGCGTCCGCGTGCCGCGCTGGTGTCCGAGCCCAATGGCCACGACGACACGATCATCGGTCTGGCCATCGTGTCGCCGATCGCATCCCAGGACAGCATCATCTCGTTCGAGCCGATGCTGGAATCGTCCTCGGGTCGCATCAGGATCATCCAGGCGGCCGGCGAGAACGAGATCAAGGCGATCCTCGCCGATCTCGGCGGCGCCTGATCCTTCGGGGGGACGCGTCGTCGTCCCCCCATCCATGAAATTAGGGCTGGCAACGACGTGAGCACGTGCTATCGTCGGCGTCAGGGAATCCCGTCGGCTTCTACGCCGGCGACGTCTGGGGGTGACATGAGGAAGATCGGATACATCGCTCTTGCCGCGACCGTGCTGGCATCGCAGCCGGGCATCGCGCAACAGCAGCGCCAGGTCGCGCCCGCTCCGTTGAGCGGCGAGTGCGGCTTCGTGGAGGAGGCGCCGATCTTCGGCGTCGGCATGGCTGCGGGCACCGACGCCTCGCCGATCCTCATTCCGCTCGAGCAGGGCATCGTGCAGCGCGGCGACAGATCGTCCTCGCTGCGCTCGATCCAGGTTCCTGCCATGCAGGTCACCGGCTGGCCCGCCGATTACGCGATGATGCGTCTGGCCCAGGCCGGCGGTCGTCAGATGTGGGCCGTCACCGAGAGCGGGCAGCCGGGCGATCCGGTGACCGTGTCGATCCCCGCGACGAATCTCGCGGACGCCTTCGACAGGATCGCGGCCGTCAAGGGCAAGCGCTGGCGCTACGACGGCGAGAAGGCCTATCTTCTGGGTGGTCGCGAATGGACGGTCCCGATGCCGGCGAGCCGCGATCTGGCCTTCGCCGTGAAGGACGCCCTTTCGAAGAACCGCATCGATGCCCGCATCGACAACGGCGTGATCCGCTTCATGGCGGATGACGCGGGCGCATCCAAGGTGACGTCCATCGTCTCCCAGGTGTATGCGCAGCCTCGTCTCAATCCGTACGACGTGAAGTTCTACAAGGTCTATCCGACCAAGGGCGCCGTCGACTGGGCGAAGCTGGCCGAGCGCACGGATGCGGTCGAGACCGTCTCGTTCGACGGCAAGGGTGCGACGGTCGTTCTCGATCCCACCGCCGGGTCGGTGATCGACGCGTTCCTCGCCGGTGAAGGCGAAGTGCGCTCGATGGGTTCGACCACTATGGTGTCGGCGCAGCCGAACCTCGGCACGCTGCACGTCGCGGGCTGCGGCACCCAGGCCGATTCGCGCATCGGCCTGGAGCTCGCCGGCGGCGCCTACGAGCGTGGACGCGTTCCGATGCGCTACTCGATCACCGGAGGCAAGGCCGTGCAGGCAGGAGCGATGGCGGTCACGCCGGGTTCCGTGGTGGTGATCGCCGATGGCGAACCGCGCGATGGCGCCTACATGGTCGCCGTCGTCCGTCCCAGGGTCATCGAACTCCAGTCGCCCGCTCCGTCGGCCGTCGAGGTGGTCAGACCCAAGCGCTGATCCATCCGGACGACCGTAGGACGTGAAGGGGGCGCGATGCGCCCCCTTTTCGCGTCATGCGGCTCTCAGTCTCCTCGAGAAGTCGAGGTACGTCCTGACCTCCGAGAGCACGCTCTTGCGCTCGTTCGCATAGGTGATGTGGCAGGACGCCTCGTACTTGTTCATGTGCGCCAGATCGTCCCTGTCGTAGCCGCGCGCCGACAGCAGCCTGCGCTGCTTCTCCGTCATCGGGTCGTTCAGCCACCTCTTGTTCGCGACCGCACGATCGTCCTTCTCGATCGCCCTGATCCAGTCGCTCGCGGCGGCGAACGCGTTCGATCTCGCTCCGTAGTGCAGGATCCTCATATGCCCGTCCCACTCGCGACCGAAGGCGATCCAGTGCTTCTCCGCGGGGCACATGGCGGCGTATCCCGACAGCCCCGACACGAGCAGCGTCCGTCCGTCACGGTGTATGTCGGTCCATCTGAACTGCGATGCGACGAGATCGATCGGCTCGAGGACGGGAACGAAGGCCTGCTCCTCCTCGCTCGTCGCATCCATGGCGGTCGGGAAGATCTCGGCCGGTCGATCGTCGTTGGCCGCCAGATCATGGAGATCCACCTCCTCCCTGGGGAGGATGGTCATGGTGTCGAGCTCGTTGTGACGCACCGCGGCGCCCGAGAAGTCGATGCAGACGGCATCGTACTTGATCACGCCCGGATGCTTCTCGGCATCCACCACTCGCAGCGCACGCCCCAGTGCCTGTATGAACGTCGAGGGATGAAGCATGGCACGCAGCACGATGACGCATCCGGTCGGCTGGTGATCGAATCCCTCGGTGAGGAGCAGGCAGTTGGTGAGGACCTGCACCTTGCCCTCCTTGAACTCGGCGATCGCCTTGCGACGACCCTCCTTGTCCCTGTGGTCTATGGCCCTCGCCTCGACGCCGGCGGCCTGGAACGCCTCCGCGACGTGTCTGGCGTGCTCGACCGTGGAGCAGAACGCCACGGTCTGTCTTCCCTCCGCCCGCGCCTTCCATTGCGCGACGACGGCCGCGTTGTAGATCGGAGTGTCGAGGATCTTCGCGACCTCGGTCTGATCGCCCGATCCCGCGTCCTTGTCGCGCAGGCCCTGAATGCGATCGACCGCATCCCCCATGACGACCGAATAGGCCTTGGGAGGCACGAGATGCCCGAGGTCGATGAGCTCCTGGATGTACACCCGGTGCACGATCTCGCCGAGCGACTTCGGCAGAGGCCGTCCGTCACCGCGGTCCGGCGTGGCCGATAGGCCCAGGATGCGCATCTTGGGATTGCGACGCTTGGCCTTCTCGATCACCCGGACCCAGCTCTCGGCGGCGGAGTGATGGCACTCGTCGACGATCATGTGGGTGAACGATCGCATGTCGATGAGACGCTGCGCCTTCGACAGGGTCGGGACCGATGCGAAGACCGCCTGTCCGCTCCAGTCGTTGGAGCCCGCCATGACGATGGAGCACGGCAGCGCGGCGACCCTGGCGATCGTGGCCATGTTCTGATCCAGCAGCTCCTCGGTGTGCTGCAGGAACAGGAATGTGGCGTCCGGCTGATCCTCCAGGATTCGACGGATGAAGAAGGCGGCGATGTTCGTCTTGCCGGCTCCGGTCGGCAGAACGAGCGTCGCGGCCCGTCTCTTGAGCAGATGCCTCGTGGCTCTGTCGACCGAGTCGGCCTGGTATGGGCGCGCGATCGCCATCGGCCGTCAGACGCCCGTGGATCCCGTCCGGGTAGTGTATGCGATCATGTCCTGCCCCCCGCTGCACGGATGGTAGCATGTCGTCGTAGGGGTGTCAGCGTCGAACTGCGTCCATGTGCTCGGCGATCCTCGCCGCATGTCGGAGCACCGCCACCGGATCCGTCGATCCGAAATCGCGGGCGTTTCCCATGATCGAGCTTATGCCTATGCCGAGTTCGCCTTCGGCGGGTTCGGTGAACACGAGGATCGTAGGAGCGTGCGTCTCTCCGAAGAGATCGCGGATGCCGTCGTCCGCCCAATGGCCCCTATCCAGGATGCAGGCCGGCTTGTACGGCGAACGCAGCATGTACTGGAGGTCCTCGCTTCCGCCGAGGGCCTTCAGGAACGCGTTGGCGTCCCCCATGCCGTATCCCTTCTCGAGCGAGTTCAGGTCGACCGCATGGTCGCGTTCCCCCGAGAGGCAGAACGAAGCGAGACGGAGTCTCTCGACGATCAGCTTCTCGGGTGAGATGAAGGGTCGCAGTTCGCTGCTTCCGGGCTGCTGCACGGTGATCATGATCCCATCGGGCATCGTGATGCGGATCAGCTCCCTGTCCTTCCTCTCGTACTCGATCCTCGCCATCGTGTCCGCCCGCATGGCCCAGGCGCCTCTTCTGGGCCCTGTGGCTCCGGGAATGCCGGGCAGCCGGCGCTCCCTGCGACAGGATCCCGCCTCGACGAGATCCGCCGCCATGGCGAGGAGCCTGGAGGGTATCGCCCTTTCGTTGCGACTGATCGGCCTCGAGGTCGGATAGAGCACGACGGGCGGCTCTCGATCGCTCATGCTCGTCATGCCTCTCCGCGTGCCGCGATCATGCCCGAATGGTATGCGGCCCTCTCGCCGAGGCCTTCGGGCTCTCGGCGAGCATCGGAACGTTCGTCGCGCCAGCCGCGACGGTACCATTGGGCATGGGGATCGGAGGCGCCGCCCCATTCTGACAGCGCCTCCTCCATGGCGATCGCGTCGTCGATGTCGACGATCACGAGACCGCTCCTGTCGATTCCCGTGGTCATGCCGCGAGGAGATCGAACCGGAGATCCCGCTGCACCCTCTCGAGGTGCCGCTTGATCTTGAGGAGGGCCTTGGCCTCGATCTGGCGTATGCGCTCGCGGCTCACGTCGTAGCGCGTGCCGAGCTCCTCGAGTGTCATGACCTCGTCGCCGAAGTGACGAGCCTCCACGATGTCCCGCTCCCGCTCGCTGAGTCCGGCCATGGCGGCCTTCACGTGCTTGACGTGAAGGGTCCGGCGTCTGGCATCCGCGGCGTCGTCGTACGGGCTCGGTTCCCCGGAGACGAGATGGTCCATCCAGTCGCCGGACTGCTCGCCGTCGGCTCCCCTGATCGTGACGTTGAGGCTGGCATCGCCACCCATCCCGATCCGACGGTTCATCATGGTCACCTCCGATTCCGTGGTGCCGGTCGCCTCGGCAACGTCAGCGGTCTCCTGCGCCGTCAGATCACCCTCCTTGGTGATGCCGAGTCTGGACTTGGCGCGGCGCAGCTTGAAGAACAGCGTCTTCTGCCCCGCCGTCGTCCCGACCTTGACCATCGACCAGTTGTTGAGGACGTACTGCGTGATCTCCGACCGGATCCACCAGATCGAATAGGTCGAGAAGCGGCTCTCCTGCTCGGGGTCGAACCTGTCGACCGCCTTCATCAGGCCTATCATGCCCTGTGCGACGATCTCGTCGTACGGCAGGCCGTAGCCCATCATTCCGGCCGCCATCTTCATGACCAGGCGGATGTGGGTGGCGACCAGACGATCCCGGGCCTTCGCGTCGTCGTGGTCGCGGACCCTGCGGCCGAGCTCGATCTCCTCCTCGCGGGTGAGCATCGTCCACCGACGCGACGACGTCTTCAGCAGCTCGAGCGCCTGATCCCCGGCGATGTGCATGTTGATGTTGCTCTTCCGCATCGCCCGTCCTTTCCACTCTCAAGACCGTTCGGTGTGAATCCTAACACGTGGGGGGTCTTGCCCACCAGACTCCATCGTGGCTTTAATGGAACGTCCGCGAATCGATCGGGACATGCGAAGGAGTTGCGATCATGTCACATGGGCGTATGTCCAGAACGATCATCATCGCGGTCTGTCTCGCCACCACGTGCGGGACCGCGACGGCGCAGACCTATTTCGCCCGTACGCACATCAAGTGGCTCGGAAAGGATGGCAAGGGCGTCCCGGTCGGATCCGACGCGACCCCGGAAGCAGATCCCACGCCGGCTCCCGCGCCGACTCCGACTCCGACGCCGACGCCCACGCCCACGCCAACCCCTACCCCTACTCCTACCCCTACGCCGACGCCGACGCCCGCACCTACTCCCGATCCCGTTCCCACCTCGACGGACCCGACCGACGTCAACAATCCGGGGAACCCTCTGTCCCCCGGCGACGTGAAGGGGTCCACCGAGCCGGCGAAGCCGCCCGTGGGCTATCAGCCGCCGACGACCCCTCCCAAGGCGGTCGACGCCTGCGAGGGCGATCTCTCTGTGGTCAACGACGCCACCGCCCAGGCGATGGGCCAGAAGGTGTCCTTCTGGTTCATGGGCTGGAACGGCTGGATAACCAAGTACGCCGTCTGGCGCATCCGCAATGCGAACTCCGTGGCCGTGCCGGTGAGGCTCGTCGGCCAGTGGGGCACCAAGGAGTACGTGGTGCCCGCCAGGCGGGACATCATCGGCTGGTCCTTCGCCCTGTCGCTCGGCTTCCTGTCGGGCGACAGGGTGGAGCACGGCCTCTATGTCAAGCGTGGCAGCCAGTGGGTTCTGGTGGACGTGAAGAGCACCACGTCGCAGACGATCACGACGCGATGCTGATCGCCTAGAACATCTCGTGCTGCGCCCGCTCCTTCGGGGCGGGCGTGGGCTTGTGACTCGCGTTGAAGTCCTCGAACGCGCACGCCTTGTGGGCGCCCGTGATGACCCATGCCTGGAAGCGCTTGAGTCTTGCCCAGTTCCCGGGGTCGGACAGCTTCCTGTCGCCACCGAACACCATCGGGTAGGGTCGTACGCCTCTCTCCATCATGCGGCCGTAACGGTGCATGATCTTGTCCCACGTCTCCTTCGGATCGTATCCGACGAGCATGTAGACCGTGAGGTGGTGCGGCGGGATGCCGTGGCGCTCGAGCCTGTCCACTCCCTCGAAGAACACGCCCTCGTCACCGAGGTTGTCCCAGGCGGTGTAGAGCGTAGGACGGGTGAAGGCGTCGTTCTTGTACTTCAGGGACGCGAGAGCCGCACACTGCTCGTCGGCATGACGCTCCGCCTCCGCTATCGCCCTGATGTCCGCCTCGGTGGCCTCGTTGCGCCTGAGACGCCCGAGCACGCCCGGCACCTTGGGTCTCCCCGCCAGCGCCCTCACGTTTATGCCCTGGTTTATGCAGACCTGGAAACCGCCGGCGTTCAGCTCCTCGACGGTCTCCCGCCATCTCGGGTTGCCGAAGAAGTCGTTATCCAGGAGATGGATCCGGCGGGGATGTCCCTCGCCTCTCCAGATCGCGTCGATGGTGGAGGCGCTTCGCGCCTTCCCCTCCTGCTGGGGGACCACGCAGAATCTGCAGGCGTACCGGCACCCGCGCATGGCGTATCCGATCGAACCCGTGAAGTCCGGATAGCCCGAATAGTCGTGCTGGGAGAACTGGGTCGGGACGATGTCCTCCACCCTGAGCGCGCGATCACCACCCGATCCACCGATGATGGCTTCAGGCCATGCCGCGCGGAAGGCCGCGACGCGGTCCTCGGACGTCTCGAAGATCGCCGACGCGTAGACGATGTCGTATCTCGGCTCGTCAACGGTCGGCGAATAGTCCATCACCGCGTTCGAGCGGAACGGCCATTGATCCCTTGGTCTCGCCGGGCGTTTCGTCGCCACGGATGGTCGCAGCCTCTTTGGCGGAACCGGTCTGCCGTGGTTCCACACGACCTCGTCCCCCTGCGCCCTGTGCCATGCGCCGAGGCGCATGAGGGCGAGGTTCGGGATCGTCCCGTCGATCTGCGTCAGCCGGACGATCATCAGAGGTTCCCCAGCGGACCCGTGCCGGTCGTTCCGACCTCTTCGGATGCCGGAGAGGTGACATGCTCCGTCCACTCCCTCCAGAGAAGGGAGAGGACCGCCATGATGGCCGGGCCGACGAAGAGACCGAGAAGTCCGATCGTCTCGATCCCGCCGATCAGGCCCAGCAGGACCCAGAGGAACGGCATCTTCGTGGCTCCACCGATCAGGGCCGGCCTGACGAAATGATCCGCCACGAAGTTGGACGCCATGCCGATCGCCAGCACGACGCCCAGAGCCGCGAAGTGACCCTGCGTGGCCAGCACGAGGACCGGGACGGCCAGGGCCAGGACGAGTCCGAACGGCACCATCGCTCCGATGGCGGTCAGGACGCCGAGCAGGACCGGGTGCGGCACTCCGCACAATGCGTACACGACCCCCATGACCGCGCCTTGCGCGAGTCCCACGAGCACGATGCCGTCGATGGTGCCTCTGACCGATGCGAGTGCGTGACCGCCGATCTCGAGCCCACGTCGGCCGAACGCCCTCTCGACGCCTCTGCCGAGCTGTCCGAGGATGTGGTCCCTGTCCCTCAGCAGGAAGAACAGGGTCGTCACGATGAACCCGAAGGACACGATCCTGCCGAGCACGTCGGTGCCGATCGTCCTCGATCTGCTGACGATCGACTGGACGTCGAGTCTGGAGAGCTCGTGCATCGCGGCACCCGGCTCGGCCAGGTGGCTCTGCCACCATCCGGTCAGATGCTTGGCTCCGAACGGAACGGATCCGACCCAGGCGGGCACGGGCACGCCTTCGATCCTGGCGCGACCTATCCATGACGCGACCTGACCCGCTTCGCGAGCCGCCTGGGTGAAGCCCAGTGCCAATGGGACGATGACCATGGCCGCGACGAGGACCGCCATGCCCGCGGCGACGATCGTGGTCCTCTCCGGTCTTCCCGCGAGGATCCGGGTCCTCACCGGATCGAGACCGATCGCCACGATCCCCGCCCAGAGGACGGCCGGCAGCAGCCCGTGCACGAGCCACAGCGCCGCGAGCACGATCACCCCCGCGAGCACGCCGATCGCCCTTCCCTGATTCGTCGTGGTCACCCGTTTCTCCTTCTCGCCTCTGGACTGTCGTCGAGGGTGAGGTCGTAGACCACTCCTCCCTCGAACCCTCCCGACGTCTCGTGCTTGCGCATCCTCGCGCCCTCGACCTCGTCCCATGGGATCCCGGCATGGTGCGCCATGCCTCTCAGGACCTCCAGGGCGTCGGCCAGCTCCATGGCGTCCTTCCAGCCGGAGTCGGCGAACTCGCCGATCTCCTCCATGCTCTTATCACGCAGAAGACCGAGAACGGCCTGTGCGTCGTTCTCGACCCTCGTGGCGGCTTCGGGTATGCGGCTTCGCAGGCCGTCCCTGATGATCTTCATGGTCGCCGATCCCTGGGTTCGATTCGAATCCGGATCGGGCGGCCGTGGTTCGGCCGGATCCGATCCGGACATCGGTTCGTCATGCGGGCGTCTCTCAGACCCGCATGGGCATGATGACGCAGAGGTCGTCGGCATCGTCCTTCTGACGGATGATCGTCGGCGAGGCGCCGTCGTTCATCACGATCTCGATCTTCTGACGCTTCTGCAGAGCCAGGATGTCGAGGAGATACCTGCTGTTGAAGCCGATCTCCATGTCCGGACCGTCGTAGGAGGTCGAGACCTCCTCGGTCGCCGTGCCGTGCTCGGGGCTCGTCACCGAGAGCGTCAGCCTGTCGCGGCCGACGGTGACCTTGACCGCGCGGGTCTTCTCGGTGGCGATCGTCGACACGCGGTCGATGCCCTCCGCCAGCTCGTCCGAATCGACCACCAGGGTCTTGTCGTTCTGCCGGGGAATGACGCGCTCGTATTCCGGGAAGGTGCCGTCGATCACCTTCGAGAGGTAGACCATCTCGCCCATCGCGAACCGGATCTTGGTCGTCGATAGGGAGATCTCGACGTCGCCGTCGATCTCCTCGACCACCTTGATGATCTCGCCCACGCATTTGCGGGGAACGATCACGCGAGGCATCTCGCCTTCGATGCGGGGGGCATCGGTGGTGACGAGCGCCAGGCGGTGTCCGTCGGTCGACACGATGCGGAGGCGCGCCTCGTCACCTTCTCCGGACATGTGCATGAACACGCCGTTGAGGTAGTAGCGCGTCTCCTCGGTCGACATCGCGAACTTGGCCCGCGACAGGAGGCGTTTGAGCGTCTCCGCGGGCATGGAGAACGTGCACGGCATCTCGCCGGCGTTCAGTTCCGGGAACTGGTCGTCGGGAAGGGTCGGCAGCTGGAAGCGCGCACGTCCGGCGGTGATCGTCATGCGTCCGCCGTCGGTCTCCATGGTGATCTGCGATCCGTCGGGCATCTTGCGGATGACGTCGAACAGCAGATGCGCCTGGACCGTGGTGCGGCCGGGAGACAGCACCTCGGCCGCCACGCGCTCGCGGGTCTGGATGTCGAGGTCGGTCGCCGAGATGACCAGGCCTTCCGCGCTCGCATCGAGCAGCAGGTTCGACAGGATGGGGATGGTGTTGCGCCGTTCCACGATTGGTTGTGCGTGGCCGAGCGCCTTCAGAAGCGCACCGCGCTCGATCTTGGTCTTCATGTTCTTGTCCATGTCCTCTTGTGGATGGGGGGACAGGCTAGACCGGATCGTCCGGCTTGGCCACATCCCCCGCTGTCGTTCAGGCGCCTATCTCGTCGCCGTCCATCACCGTGAGCAGTGCGGCCACGCGCTTCTCCAACGATGCGTTCGAGACGTCGTCCGTGAATCTGCGGGACGCCGATTCCAGCGCCTCGTCCGCATCCTCGTCGGACACCATGTTGGCCGCGTCCGCCGAGACCCGGTCCTTCAGGTCGGCGAGCTGGTCATCCAGCACGTCGTCCCCGTCGGCCTGCGCCGCGGCCCGGATCCGGGTCGAGATGGCCTCCACCTCGCCCGAACGCTCCTCCAGGATGACGGCGATCCGTCCTTCCAGCACTTCGATGGGGTCGTTCTCGTTCATCAAACCGTTTCCTCCGTGGGCGGGGCTCCCAAAGCCCGGCCCTTCCCGGAGAACAGGTCAGGACAGGGTCCTGACCAACACCTCGATCTCGCGACCCTCGCGTCTTCCCGCGGCCCGACCCATGGCGGTCGCGAGGTTGCGCTCTATCCACTGCGCCGCGAACGCGCTCGGAGCCGTCACGACGAGAACGCCTCCGTCCATGCCGCAACGGGTCCGCGAGACCCACGTGTCGTAGAGCCTGGCCCCGAGCTCGCCCCGCATGATCTCGTGCATGCCCCGGTCGTCGACGGCCGCCGACCAGTCCCTGGCCCGCCTGTCGGGAACGCTCGCCGGCAACCGGTCCCCCGTCCCCGACACGGCTGCCGGGGCTGTGATCGCAGATCCGTCGATGCCGCGCGTGGCGGAATCCTCGGCGACGATCGTGTCCGTCCGCTTCGTGGACCCGTTCTTGGGGGCCTTGCGGCCCTCGTTCTTCGCCTGGGCGGCGCGGGGCGCACGCATGGCACCCAGATCGATGACGTTCGAGATCGCCGCGCCGATGGAGCCGTCCGACGCCCGCGAAGGTGCCGCCATGGCCTTCGAGGCCCTGGTCGCCGCCTGGACGACGACGTCGTGCGTCCCCTCGGAGGCCATCCTCAGAAGCCAACCGAAGTAGCGCTCCGCGCTCTGACGACGACGAGGATCGGTCGCGGCGACCAGATACAGTGCGATCGCGCGGTTCCTGCCGAGCGACTGCAACGCGGTCGCCCATCCGAGGCTGGACAGTCTTCCACCGGACGCGAACGATGCAGTCACATGTGCTAGGATCGCATCGTGCTGAACCCCCGTCCGGTCCTGATCAGACGGAATCCCGAGAAGCGACGTCGCGGCTCCTGTCGCGTCGAAGGCGTCGAGCGCGTCGCTCGCGGCCTTGCTCCCATCATCCTTGATGTATCCTGTTCTGTTAAGGGCGACGCCGGTGTCACCCTGGGACGACACGGATGTCGCAAGGACCCGCTCCGGTCGTTCGATCCTGTCGGCCTCGAGGCTCAGTTCGAGCTGCGACTCCTCGCGCTCCTGACGGCGTCTGGTGTGGACCGCGACCATCGCGGCGACCACGTCCTCGTGCTGCATCGCGAACGGAGTGAGGTCGAAGCCGGTGCGTCTGTTCATGGCGTTGTAGCACCGGCGCATGAAGCCCTTGGATTCGAGCTCGTCCGCCTGCCTCTGGATCGAACGGGGCGTGCACCGCAGCTCGTCGGAGAGACGCGTGTTGCCCGGGAAGACCACGAAGCGCTGCTCGGGACGCGACTGGTCGTCGGGACCGAGGTAGCCGATGAGGTGGACCAGGAGCAGCCTGGATGCCGCGGTGGCGTCGATCTGGGTCGCCGCGCGGAGAAGTCTGTAGTTGGGAACCGCACCCATGGTGCGCCGTCCTATCGACGACACCGCGGTGATCTCGTCCCAGGTCTCGTGACGCTGGGCGTATCCGGGAAGCGACTCTTGTACCGTTGGATGCATGCGAACGCTGCTCTTCGTTGCCCCTTGCGTCAGGTGTTGACGAGGGGTCGTTGCGCGATTATGTTGCATCCCGTTAGCGGCGGTCATGCAACGACTGTTAGGAGCGGCTCGGGTCTAGGCAACCCGGGCCGTTTTCCGTTTCCGGTCAGGTCATCGCGCTCTCCATCGACAGCGCGCGACGCAGCAGCGCATCGATCTGGAGGCCGCGACGGCGTGCACCGCGCAGCTGGTCTATGGTCCTCACGAGATCCTCGTCGAGGTCCAGGCTCACGAATTTGCGACCCGTCGATGCGAGCGTGCGCTCGTACGGGCGGCCAGCGTAGGGAAGCGGCGGATTGCCGCTGGTCATGGTCTCGGTATCGGCGTTCATCGTCCGTCTCCGTGGGGGCGTCGTCGGAAGTGAAGGGTTGTAAGCCGGCTTCCATATGGATGTGAAGCCCTAAAATCTTTCGGAGGCGCGATTTTAGGGTGTTGACACTTCGAACGATCGGCATCATTCTCTGCGGCATGACGAACACGGCTCACCTTCATTATCGCGGATACCGAGGTCGGTAAGACCCCGGGTCGCGATCGTGCGTCCCGGAGTTCTCCGGAGATGCAGCGCGGTGAGGACGGGAGCGGGGCTCCCACCAGTTCGAAACCAACCTAACATCATCGGGTGACTTCGGAACGAGGGTCGTACGACTCAGCGGCCGAGAGGTCGCGTCGTTCTGGAATGGCGGCCGTAGCTCAGCTGGTAGAGCGCAGGCTTGTGGTGCCTGATGTCGCGGGTTCGAGTCCCGTCGGTCGCCCCAGGAGGACGAAGAAGACTGGTTGCGCGGGCGTAGCTCAGGGGTAGAGCACAACCTTGCCAAGGTTGGGGTCGAGGGTTCGAATCCCTTCGCCCGCTCCAGTTTTCGATCGTGGACGTGAAGTGCGCTCGTAGCTCAGTTGGATAGAGCATCAGACTACGAATCTGAGGGTCGGGAGTTCGAGTCTCTCCGAGCGCGCCACACATGAAGGGAGTGCACGACAGGAATTGACGATGGTCTTCGTAGGACCTGGACGATGATGTGGGCCGGTGGCCGAGTGGTTGAAGGCGTCGGACTGTAACCCCGAAGGGAAACCCGCGTTGGTTCGAATCCAACCCGTCCCACCATCGTAATGCGCATGGATCACCCTGATGGGCGGGTGGCCGAGTGGTTGAAGGCAGCAGACTGTAAATCTGCCCGCGTAATGGCGAACGCTGGTTCGAATCCAGCCCCGCCCACCATGGTGACCCATGCGGTCGAATGACGTTCACGGTTCTGAGCGGGCGTAGCTAAGGGGTATAGCGACACCTTGCCAAGGTGTAGGCCACGGGTTCGATCCCCGTCGCCCGCTCAGAGCCGTGAACGAAGACTGGTTTCAGAGCGGCCCTAGCTCAGCGGTAGAGCATGACGTTCCCAACGTCGGGGTCAGGGGTTCGAACCCCCTGGGCCGCTCTGAACCCAGTTCGCTCCCTTAGCTCAACTGGATAGAGCATCCGGCTACGAACCGGAAGGGTGACTTAGGTCCGTTGCAGGTTCGACTCCTGCAGGGAGCGCCATCATCGAACGAGGACCGTCGACCAACGTCGGCGGGCCTTGCCGTTCGCACCGGTGATCGCGAGGTACGACCATCCGTGCATGGCCGAAAAGACCTGTCGATGATCGAATATATACGTCGAAACCCAATGAAATGGGCGTTTTCGTATTGTGTTATCACACAATTCGACTATCAATGGTGCGTCCGCAGATGATGCGGTCCACATTGGAGACTATCGCATGAACACCCAGGAACTGGCCGCAAAGGTCGAAGCAACGGCGGGCCTGAACAAGGGCGACGGCCGCAAGGCGGTAGACGCCGTGTTCGCCGAGATCGCCAGCGCGATCGCGGCCGGTGACGAGGTCGCCGTCGGCGGCTTCGGCAAGTTCGCCATGAAGCAGACCGCGGAGCGCGACGGTCGCAATCCCTCGACCGGCGAGGCGATCAAGATCGCGGCCGGCAAGAAGGCGACCTTCTCGGCCGCCAAGGGTCTGAAGGACCGCCTCAGCGCCTGATCGCCGTCCATCGGCATGAACGAAGGCCCGTCGGCATAGCCGGCGGGCCTTCTTCGTTGGGCATCCCCTTCGTGATCAGAAGATCTTGGCGCTCGCGATCATCTGGTCGGCGAACTCCACCCGGTCGATGGTCATGGAGACGATGTCGCTCGGCACGATCCCGCGCTGGGCGATCCACCCCACCACCTGGCCCTCGGTCAATCCGTCGAGGTCCGAACACCACGAGGCGAGTTCCCCCTCCTCGATTCCGCGGTCCGTTATCCTGGTCGCCATGGCGTTCCTGTCCGGATCGCCCTTCTCCGCGCAGAGCATCATCACGAAGCTCGCCCTGGCGATCAGCCCGTCGCTGTACGAATCCAGGGGAATCCGCAGCTCGATGCTCCATCCGATGTCGATCGCCGCCAACTCGCGGGGTCGATGTTCCTGCATTTGCCCGTATCTCCCATGATTCCTCGAGACGAGGCGAATCCACGACGAGAAGGACCCGACGGCCAGGCCGTCGGGTCCCACACCTTGTCCCCATCGGATCAGCGCGCGAACGCGAGATCCGCGCCGGGAGGAACGCTGTTGTTCGCCAGGATCCCCCGCAGCGTCTTGGGCCCGATGCCCCACATCTTCGCGACGTCGAAGAGGAAGCGCTGCTTGTCGTCGGACAGCAGATACTGGCCCTTCCTCGAGCTACGTGCGCTCGGCTGGGAGGTCATCTGGATCACCAGACCGGTGAGCAGGTCGTAGAGCTGCTCCTGATCCTTCCGGCATGCCCGCTTCACGCGGCGTGCCGCCTGCCTCCAACCATCGTGGCTCGCGCCGGCCGCATCGCGGAGGAGTGCACGCAGCGTGCTGTTCTCCGCCAGATCGGGCGTGTTCACGGCGTGCACGTCGTAGGTGATCTGGTCGTAGTCGCCGCTGATCGCGAGTGCCTTGACCGAGAGCGTGCGGAACGCGAGCTCGATGCGGATGCGCGAGAGTTCGGCGACGCGGGGCTTGCGACCCGCGAAATGCAGGTACAACCAGGCGAGACCTCCGAGGGTGAGCGCCACCGTCCACGACGGGAAGACCAGGAAGATCGCGGCTGCGATGAGGGCGGGAACGAAGTACATCTTGTTTTTTCTACGTGAGAAGGGTTCTACCCATCACGATCATATCATTAACTGAACCGTGCACGTCAACGACGTGCGACCTTCCGGTCGTTGAGAATCGCGGGCCACGACCGCGATTACGCGCTTTGCGCGCAGCCCCTTCCGGGCTATCCTCCCCCCATCGCGAGAATGCGAGCATCATTCATCGAAGGGGTAGATTCATGTCCGAGGAACGTGGTGAAGGCATGGGAGGAGGCGCCGTCGCGGCCGACGAGCTGCGTCTGCTCATCGAGCGCGCGGAGCGTCTCGAGGAGGAGAAGAAGGGCATCGCGGACGACATCAAGGACGTGATGGCCGAGGCCAAGGGTCGTGGCTACGATCCCAAGGCAATCCGGAAGATCATCTCCATCCGGAAGAAGAAGAAGGAGGAGTACCAGGAGGAGCAGTCCATCCTGGAGGTCTACATGCAGGCCCTCGGGATGGTGTGACGCCGGTCGCATAGGTCCAGATGCGCAAGGGGCGGCGGATCATCCGATCCGCCGCCCCTTCGCGTTCCATGCTCCCGATTCCGATCTCAGCTCTCGGACGCCATGGGCAGACGATCGAGGTTGTGATCGTGGATCAGATCCATCGCGCACATCTCGAGGATCCTCATGAACGAGTCCGGGAGGAGCTCGGAGAGGCGGACATCCTCGACGGGAAGCCAGTCGCCACCCTGATCCTCGACCTCGAAGTGGATCATCTCGTCGCTCTCCACCGCTCTGAACGAGATGCTCGTCGATTCGTCATAGTCGGCGATCTCGTACCGGACCTCGAGGAATTCGGAGCGCTCCCCGTCGTCGGCCTCGAACGTCCAGTAGAGGATGTCCTCGCGTGCCGCTCTCGGCAGCGAGCGGAAGATAGGCAGTTCGTTCAGCGTGAAGCGATCGTTGCCGCTTCGGATGACGAAGGATTCGACGTCGATACCGTTGGCGCCGCTCTTGATGTCTGGTGCGAGGCGCAGCAGACCATAGGTGACGTCCTCACCTCGTACCTGCACGATCGCCTTGGCGGTGGTGTTGCTTCTCAATTCGGTTCCCCCCCCGAACATGGAACGTCCATGGACGTGATCGTTCGATGTTTGGGGGGAAAAGGGCCGTCCGTCAACCTCTATCGGAGATGTGCGGACGGCCCGTGCCGGTCACTTCGGCCCCTTGCATCCTTCCGCGAGAGCGGGAGCGAGGATCGAGACCGGCTGAGCGTCGTCATCGCCGATGAAGACGGCCGCGGCGGCGGTCGCGGCAGCATAGGCCTGGTTCTTGGCTTCGCACGGCTGGATGCGTGAATAGGCCCGCACGACCCCGGTCAGATAGGTGGCGAGATGGTCGTCCGGCATGCCCTTGAGCAGCTTGTTGGGATATCCACGCGACTGCTGTCCGGTGCACTGCTCCTTGGCGGTCCCGATGCGCGTCATCGCCTCCGCGAGCGTGGCCGGATCGGCTTCGGCGAACCCGGCCGCCTTCAACTTGGCGTCAAGGCCTGTGTTGTCGTTGCCCGGGAAGCAGGGCGAACCCTTGCCCGCCGCGCCGAAGCCGTCGACGGTGCCCATGATGAGGAGATAGCGGTGCGTGTCGTCCACGTCGCTCCACCGTTCAGCCGTGGCGGCCGCCGGAGTCGTGGCGGCGCCGAGCCTTGCGAGATCCGCCGACGGCATCGCCGCGGGGGCGCTCGCGGGTGCGGGTGCGCTCTGAGCAGGAGCGGCGATGGATGCCGGCCATCCCCCCTGCTGCGTCGGCACGGCCGCGACCGCGGATGCGGCGACGCCCATCGTCGCCATTGCCAGTATGATGGTCCTCATGTCGTTCCCCCTTAGACGCCGTTCTCGGTGAGCCAGGCCGTCAGACCCTCGTAGTCCCCGGAGCCGCGACGTGCAACTTCCTTGCCGTCGACGTACAGGACGATGCACGGCAGCGTCTTGGCGCCCAACTCGTCGAACACCTCCGGGTTCTCGTCGGCGTCGATGCCCAGGATGCGCAGCGCACCTGCGCGCTCGCTGGAGAGCGTCTCCAGATGCGGTCTGGTCTTCTTGCAGTACGAGCACCATTCCGCGTGCATGTCCACGATCAGCGGGGTCGACGGGTCGGCGATGGCGGCTACGACGCCGCTGTAGTCGGTCTCTTGCATTTCGTACCTTTCTCTTGGTCCAGCCTGAACGCTCAGCGTTCGGCACCCTTCACGCCGAAGTTCTGGACCGGCGCCTGGGATGGCCCCTTGGCCACGCCCGATGCCGGATATCCGCTCATGTCCGTCCTCGACGGGGCGCCCGCGATCGTCGCGGCCATCGAGGCCGGATCGAGCGAGAGATGCTTGGAGATGGCGAAGCTCGTGATCTCGCCTCTGATGTCCGCGAACCTGCCACTGGCGATCGCCTGCATGTCGCGCAGATCCGCCCGGTCGAAGATGGCATGGGCATCCACTCCATGCCGATCCTTCAGGATCCTCGCCGCCCGCAGGCTGGCTCTGGAAGACTGTACGTCGACCAGGGGTGCGAGAGGATCGGCTCCTCCCTTCTCCTGCATCCTCGCCGCGGCGGCCTCCTGCAGCATGAAGTCGAGATGCGCGGCCCTGGTGCCCTGCAGCGGATCTATCGGATGGTTCGTCGCTCTCGCGGCCACTCTCTCGATGGCCGATGCGATCCTCACCTGGGTGGCCCCGTCGACGGCGGGCTGCAGACCGTTGGCCTCGGCGGTCTCGACCAGCCTCGCCGTAACCGCGGCCAGGCCGGGAGCCCTCCTGTTGAGTTCGCCGGCGGCCGGCGTCCTCGACTGATCAAGTCCGGCATCGTTTGCCGCCGCCATCAGCGACACCGCGTCGATCGTATCCATCCTCTTGGTCCCGCCCTCGAATGCCCCCTCTCCACGATGCCTCAAGGAGGGTCGCGGGTCAATGACCCGGCCCTGTGCAAACGAGCGATCATCGGCTAGTATCCTCGGTCAGAGGAGACGGGAGATGAGGAGATTCGCGTTCTTGGCCACGCTCGCGGCGGCAGGCGTGGCGATCGCCATCGGGCTTAGAAGACCGGCACCGGAGTTCTCGTTCGACGAGATGCATTGGTGGGGTGTGGGAGCGGCCTGACGTCAGGCCGCCATGAGCAGGGGCAGCGCCGTCGCATCCCCCGTGCAGGCCGAACGGTCGAGTCTGGGATACGCGAGACGTGGCAGGCATCTGCCCGCCAGGCGCGCCCTGTTAGTCAGTTCGAACGAGTAGGCGTGGTTTCCCGGATTCCTGCGTTTCGTCAGGAACCCCTCGGCGTAGAGCCCCGCGAGCCACTCGCGCGGATCCTGGTCCGCGACCGGACGGCGGGCTCCTCTGGATAGCAGCTCCTCCGTCGCGTAGCGGTGACCCGTCTCCCGCGTCCTGATCTTGGACAGATCGCGATCGCTGAAGACCTGACCGTCCGGCGTCATCGTCTCCGATCTGGCCGTGGCGCGTCCCCGGTAGGCGGCGCCCATCACCGCGTACACCTGACCCACGTGGCCCGGCTTGACGACCCTCCCGTTCCGGTCCGTGCGGATCATCGGGTCGGCGTAGGAGATGACCGCCTCGATGGCCGGCTTCTCTCTGCGCAACGCGCGGAACGCGCGGGACAGGAACCAGGTCTCGCCGTTCCCCGCCACCTCGTCGAGGATCACGAGACGACCGAGCTCGGCTCCCTCCCGGTGATCCGTCAGGCCCGTGTGGTTCGGCACGCAGGCGTTGTTCATGGGCTGCGAGAACGTCGCAACCCCCACGAGGCGCGACTCCCCGACACCGGTTCTGCGGAACAGACCGACCGACAGGCGCGATGCGGGAAAGCTCCCGGAGTAGTGGTGCTCCATGACGAAGGGCTTCGCGACGCCCATGCACGCAACGATCTCCACCCCGTATTCCGAGACGTCGATGACGCTGGTGTTCGGCACGTAGGCGTCGCGTCTATCCCGCCAGCGCTGCGATCGCTCGACGATCACAACCGTACCGCCTCCGGTTCGGCCGCGCATATCGCAGCCATCCTGGCCACCGCCGCATCGCGCTGTTCCGGACCGTAGCCGCAGACCTGGAGGATGATGCAGACATCCGTCGGATCCCGCCTGCTCAGCGCATGCCGGTTGATGGTGTTCATGTAGACGAGAACGCCCTTATCCATCGGGAAGTGCTCGAAGACGCCGTGTCCGTTCTCGCACAGCAGCAGCTGGCTTGCGGATCCCTGCACCACCAGGTTCCAGGTGTGTTCCGAGAAGCCGCCACCGTCATCGAGATCGGCGATGTGTCTATCGTGATGCAGAGGCTGGGCACCGGTCACCGGAATCAGGAACGCGTCCTCGGCGATGCGTGCGAACGCCGCTCCCTCGCTCGCGCGACGCACGAACCTGCTCCCCTCGTCGGCCGCCCAATCCATGTGGCTCCGCGTCACCTCGTCGAAGAGCGCATCCTCGAAGGCCTCCGGCCGGGTGGGATCGTACGATTCGTCGTCCATGTCCCGGAGATTCCCGGAGCGCTCCACGGCTCTCAGAAGCGGTTCCGTGCGAGGAGGAGCGATCCGCGACACGATACGGGCCGCATCCCTCTCCGCGATGAACTCTCCGAAGTCACGGGACATCCCGTGCTCATTGGCCTCGAGCATTGCTTCCTCCATCGGTGTCTCTTCGAGAACCGACAAGGGCTTCATGCCCCGATCCATCCATGAGAAACCACGACCGCGGGCGACGCGCCGTCAGCGGTCCCCGTTCGGTGCGGCAGCACCCCCGCCTCAGCGCCGAGTGGTCACCACCGACATTGCGCGGCTCATCTCAGTATCTCGGGAGTCCGGTGCCGGCGGAGATCTCGTCGAACAGAGGAGCGCTGATCATCAGCGTGCCGATCGCCCGGGTCGCCGCGACGTACAGGAGGTTAACCTCCTGGTCGTACTCGTACGAGGTGATCCTCTTCTTGGCGCGCATCGCACGAAGCTGCGACAGCGTGAAGTAGTCGTCCAGCAGGACGACGGTCTCCCACTCGCGACCCTTCGCCTTGTGCGCCGTGGACACGATGAAGCGCGCGTCGTCCTCGTGATCGCGGCTGCGTTCGCGCAGACTGGCGAGGATCTCCGGCACCTTCTCCTGATAGGCGTCCATGATCTTGACCAGCCGGATGAGCTCCGGCTCCTCGTCGTGCTCGGAGGAGTCGACGACGGCGTCCCAGTTCTTGAAGCGCACCATCTTGGCGTTGAAGGGCTTGGTCCCCCTGGCGACCTTGCCCTTCGACTCGCACCACAGGTGGTAGCCCGCCTCGACCAGGTCGATCATGTCCTTGACGCCACCGACGACGTGGAAGGTGTGCGGGATCTGTACGAGGCTCTCGAACAGACGCATGTTGGTGCGCGCCAGCATGGTGGCGCGACCCTTCACGGAGCCCTCGTACGCCTGGACGCGGGTGTCCTTCATGGGGTTGCCCATGATCGGGTGGTCGGGACGGTTCGTGCTCTGCTTCAGGATGAAGTTGCCGACCGCCGCGACCTTCGGACCGAAGCGGAAGGACATGGAGAGGGTGAACTCCTCGCCGTCGAAGTGATCCATGGCCTGCTCGGCACCGCGGAACCGGTAGATCGAGTTGTGGGTCGGAACGTCGTTGGCGATGAAGTTGTGCAGATGCTCGACGTCGATGTCGTGGACCGGACCGTCGTACGCATCGGTTTCGACGCGTTTGATCGTGTCGGTGACGATCGTTCCGGTCGCATCGTCGACCACGAAGATCGTCATGCCGGCGACGCAGTCCTCCGCCGCGGTGAGCGGCAGTGACCGCGCGGAAGCCAGAGCGGCCCTCTCGACCAGTCGCGCATGAGGAGCGAGCTTCGCGATGCGCGCAAAGAGGGCGTAGGCCGCACCGAGGTCCTCGGTGCCGGCCCCGATCGCCCAGCCGCCGTCCCTGCGCGATGCGTTCGACACTCCGTTGCGCTCCAGGAGATCGCGGTCGCGATCGTCGTTCCCGTCGATCTCGTAGCGATGCAGTCCGTCATCTCCGCACATGGTGATCGAGAAGTCGAGACGACGCTCGCCCGCGACATCCCCATGGCGATCCCGGCCGGTCGGACCATGTTCGCCGAACCCGGCGAAATGGACGTGATTGGGCGTCGAGACGATCTCGCGGCCGTTCTCCGTCCCGATGGTCACCAGCGCTTCGGCGACGAAGGATCTGACCTTCGTCACGCGGGCCGATCGAGTCCTTCCCCGACCGGAACCCGCGAGCACGAGATCCCCCTCGGAGATCGTCTCGATCGCCACCTTCCCACCGGGAGTCGAGATCATCGTACCCGGGGGAAGGCACTGCCAGGGGTCGCCGACGACCATGCACGGCAGGCCGGTCTGCTTGGCGATCGCGATCAGGACGGGATTCAGATCCTGGGCCTCGTCGAGAATGAGGTACCTGAACCTCTCCTCGACCTGACCGCGGAGCTGGAACGCCTTGAGGTACACGTCGGGATTGAAGATCATCCCGCTGTCCTCGAACGCGATGATCCTGTCCACGACACGCTTGACCATCGAGAGAGCGGCCGGCCTCAGGGCGATCGGGAAGCTGTCCATGTGCTTGGCGGTGAACTGCGTGTCCGAAGAGATGCAGAAGGCGTTGAGAGCCTTCAGGATCGCGCGGCGCATGGCGATGTCCGTCATGCGCGACATCGGCCTGATCATGTCGGACGCCGGGTCGAGGTGCTCCGGCTTCATGGAATAGCGGATATGCCGCGAGTCGTAGCGCTTCACGTTCATCTGCGAGAAGGCGTAGCCGTGCGCGGTCTGAACGTGGACGTAGGACGGGAAGCGTCCCTTGGCGTCGTTGGCGATGGACTGGTTGAAGGCCAGATACAGCGCCGGCAGCTTGTGGGCGTGCGTGTACTCGACCGACGTCGTCGTCTTGGCGCACCCCGCGAAGGCAAGCCACTTTCGGGTCTGCGTCGGCGGCATCGAGATGATGCGCTCCTGCTCGGGCGTGAGCGGAAGGCCGCTCGCTCCAATGGGGCGGGTGTCGAGTATCGGTGCTGATGCCATTCCCATGTTTTGCAGCACGGGGCGCGAACGGTCAACGAGGAATCGTGTTAACACGTTCTTCCGCACCGATCAAAAAGGGGGCCGGAGGATCGTTGGATCCACCGGCCCCCAGGTGGGAGTCTCCCTGATGCAATCGGGAGACTCCACTGGAACGACGTGGCTCCCCCGCAGGGGAGCGATGGGGTCAGAAGGAGGTGCCGAAGCGCACCCAGCCGCCTGCGCTGCCGAGACCGCGCTGGTTGCCGGAGTTGAAGCCGTAGACGGCGCCCAGCGAGATCGACGACGCGCCGAAGCCGCGCGCCCAGCCGAACTCGACGTCCATCTCGCGGGCCTCGGGTGCGAGGTCCAGCGTGCGGGTGCGGTCAGCGACGTTCAGCGTCGTCAGATCGAAGCCCGTGGGCGCGGTGTAGCGCACGCGGGCGCTGTCCACCTTGAGCGGCGAGGTGAGGCCGATGGTGGCGAGACCGCCGAACGCGCCGTGGTCCGCCTGGAAGCGGAAGCCCGACGAGGAGATCGAGTCGAAGGCGAGACGCGCGCTGCGCGCATCGACCTTCGTGCGACCGGCCATCGCCTCGGCGGACACGCCGAAGCCGAGCGCCTCGCCCTGCCAGCCGAGCGACACGAAGCGGCTCTCGGCGCCTGCGATGCGGAACTCGCCCGAGCCGCGCAGGCCGAGAGCGGAACCGGTCTCGCGGCTCGTCGACATCGACAGCGAGAAGCCCTGGGGCACCTTGACGCGCATCGTCTGGGTGGCCGAACGCGAACCGCGCTCGTTGGACACCGCCGACGAGAAGCCGTAGACGTAGCCGCCCGTCTCGAGGCTGCCCGAGGTGCCGGTGGTCGCCAGGCCCAGCGTGCGGAACATCGAACCGCTGGCGAGGCCGCCGTTCTCGACGTTGCCGTTGAAGCTGCCGCGCACGACCGATGTCGGCGAGGTGCGGAAGGCGAACGACGCCGGCGCGTTGGAGCGGAGGGGGTGCGCGCTGGTGCCGACCGTGGTCGCCGCCAGGGCCGCCACCTGCGGCAGCGCCGACGGCGCCTGGTAGGCCTGGGCGGGAGCCGCGACCATGCCGTAGACCGAGATGCCGCGTGCGGCGCGCGCGTTGCCGCGCAGGCCGAGATCGACCGCGTAGTCGCGGCCGTAGGCGTCCACGGCCACCGCGCGACCGGCGAACTCCGACCACTTGCCGGCACCCTGGCCCGAGCCGAACGCGCCCGAGAACTCGAGCGACGCGACAGCGGTCTGCGCGGCCTTGGCCGAGCTCGTGACCACCGTCGGGACCTTGGCCTTCATCGCGTTCTCGATGTTGAGCAGGCCGACGCCGTAGACCTGATCGACGCCCGGTGCGCCGAGATCGGTCGCGCTGTCGAGCAGGATGCGGCTGATGTCCTTGCCGCCCAACTGGGGCCAGTACTGCTTCAGCAGCGCCGCCGCGCCGGCGATCGCCGGTGCCGCGAAGCTGTTGCCGGTCACGGTCACGATGCCGCCGTCCTTGGACACGACATCCACGTTCGAGGCCACGACCGCCAGGGTGCGGTCCGCCAGTGCGCCGGGGTTGCCGTTGCCGGTGGGTGCCTGCAGGTTCTTGTCGACGCGGATGCCGAACAGGAACCAGTCCTTGTTGGTCATGTCGGTGCCGACCATGTTCTCGGCGATCTGACCGGCGAAGCTGTCGACGCCGACGTCGTTCGAGACGGACTCGACGAACAGACGATCGCTGGTCCGCACGAGGTCCATGGCCTTGCGCTGTTCGACTGCCACCTGGCCGCCCGCGAAGCCGTTGAGGCTCATGCTGATGACGAACGCACCCTTCTCCACCGCGTGGTTGATCGCGGGGGCGATCAGCGAGGGGTTGGGGCCCGAACCCTCGGGGACCGGACCCGAGCCGACGCTCACGTTCGACATGTCGGGACCCGCGATCTTGAGCGCGAGCAGGGTCGCCTCCGGCGCGATGCCGTGCATGCCCACGGTGTCGCGTGCGCCCAGGGCCACCGACGCCGTCTCGGTGCCGTGTCCGTTGATGTCCTTCAGGTCGTAGCGAACGGTCTCCGAATCGCAGGTCGCGCAGCGCGCGATCTTCTGGTCGAACGAGGTGCTGTCCGCCGAGATGCGACCCTTGAACTCCGCGCCGCCGGTGTCGATGCCGGTGTCGATGATCGCGACCGTCACGCCCTTGCCGGTCAGGCCCGCGGCATAGGCCGCGCCCGCCTTCATGCCCACCGCCGCCGCGCTCCGCGCGTCCTCGGCCGCATACGGCGACACGGTCGGCGTCGGCGTGGGTGCCGGCGTCGGAGCCGGAGTCGGAGCCGGGGTCGGGGTCGGCGTGCCGCCGCCCGTCGGCGGTGCGGTGGTGCCCGGCGAGTTGACGCCGCCGCCACCACCGGCGCCGCCGCATGCCGACAGCGAGAGCGAGAGAGCGAGTACCGAGGCGGAGAGGAGAATCTTGTGCATCTTGGGTTTTTCCCGTTCCAGGATCATTATGCCTGCCAGGTGGAACCCATTCCAACCTCCAGGGTCCGGCACTGCCGGAACCCTGGCATCACTTTCGCGAGGGTCGCAACCCCCTCGTCATGCCTGTGATGTCCGATCGTCGTGTCCGACGACATTCATGGGGAGTCCGATGAGCACGGATCCCCACGCATACGGAGCATCGCTCCGGCATCCGGCCGGTGCCGTTCAGGCACCGGCCCGGCGCATCAGGAGCAGGCCGCCAGCGACCTGTTCGCCTTGAGCGCCGACGTCATCTCGATGACCCGCTGCGGAGTCATCGCCTTCTGCTCCGCGACCGGACGCTTCAGGTTCGCCTTGTTCTCGCACTCCATGTACTTCTGGAAGTCGGCACGCATCTCGGGAGGAACGGCCTGCATGGCCTCCTCGAAGTTGCCCGCGAACTCCTTGACCTTCTCCGGCGTCATGCCACCGGCCTCCTTCTTGACGGCAGGCTCCGTCTTGACGGGCGGCTGCACCGGAGGCTTGTCGGCCGGCTTCTCGCCGCAGCCGGCGAGCATGACGGACGCCGTCAGTGCGAGCGTTGTGATGATGCGCTTCATGGTATGTCCCTTCCCTCTATGCGTTCAGAGTCTGCAGGCGTCGTCGACGCTCGTGCCAGACTGGATGGATTCCGTTATCTTGCGGATCGCCTCCGCATCGAGAGGAGCGACCGCTCCCTCCGATCTCTGACGATTGACGCGACAGACGATGGCGCTCTGCACGTCCCTGCGCATGGCCTCCGGAACCTCGCGCATCGCCGTCGAGGGATCCGCCTTGTAGGCCTGCGGATCGACCTGCGACAGAGGCTTCGGCTTGGATGCCTGCCTGGCGTCGGCGACCGGCGCGCTCTCGGGTTCCGATCCGCAGGCCGCGGTCAGCATGGTCGCGGCCAATGCCGCACAGGTCGCGATGTGACCGAGCCTCATGACGTGTGTCTCCGAATGTCCCCGTGATTCGATGCCGCAGCATGCGTCGGCAGTCAAGACAATGTTAGCACGCTGGTCGACCTGGCAAATTCGATGTCGACGCGGGGCGGCGACAGGAGTAGAACCATCCGCGAACACGGGGGAGAACCAAGTTGCCGCTACACACAGCTTCGAGCGCCGAGGTCTGCACGGTCGATGGCCTGATCGATCTCGATCGCTCGGTCGTCGTGGCCGAGGTGTACAGCCGTGCCGTGCGCCCCGAGGACGAGGGCCTGATCGCCTGCTACTTCATCCTCCACTCGATGGAGGCCGACGAGGCCGAGAGGGCGATGAACTTCTTCGCCGAGCAGCCCGGTCTCCTCGTCGACACGGGTGCTCTGGTGGACGATTCCAACGCGGAGTTCCCAGCCCTCGTGACGATCAGGTGGACCGACGAGACCCGCAACCTCCTCTCCACCGTGCACCAGTACGGCATCCTGCGCGAACTGCCGAGCGACGGGGTCATCCGGACCGACGGCTTCGATCTCTTCATGGCATTCGATGCGCTCTCGCGCGGGCTCGAGGCTCCCGAGGCCGCCCAGCTGCCGACCTACGACTACCGTGCGCTTCGTCGCAAGGTCTATGCGGTGCGCGCCTCCGTCGTCGACGACCGCGATCCCTGGCTCCAGCACGAGTGCCGTCAGCTGCGTCGCATCACCGAGGGCGATCCCGAGGGATGCGAGACCCTCGTCGCGCGCGCCGACGACATGGAGGCCGCCCTCAGAGGACAGGTCGACATCGGCGACGGCTTCTCCGTGATCATCCCGACCGTCATCGAGCGTCAGAAGCCCGTGGGGGTCATCGTGGACTGGGTCCCGCAGGCCGGTCGCGAGATCGTGATCGCCCATGGCCTTGACGGACTGCAGGCCGCCCGCGTCCTGGCGGCCGTCAGGGCCGACAGGGAGGCATACATCTCGAAGGCGCAGCTCCTCAACGGATCGAACGGGCGCGAGAGGCTGGGAGAGCCCTTCGTCGTCCGCGACAGCGGCCTCAACTGGATATCGACCGATCTGCAGGGCCGCAGGAGCAACGCCGGCTACGAGCGCCTCCGCCAGGCCGTCGTCCAGGGGGTGGGCACCGCCCCGCAGCAGGACCGGCAGTCCGCATCGCGCTGACGCATCCCCGGCGCCCGACGTGCGCCGGGGATGCCATCACGAGGGTCACTTCGCGGAAGAGTCCTTCCCGCCCTCTGCGCCATCCTTCCCGGACTTCGCCTTGTCGTCGGCGTTCTTCGCGGCCGGCTCGTCGTCTCCGACGATGCCGTTCCAGATTCCCTTGAACAGACCGCCGATGATCCCGACGCTCTCCTTGCCCACGACCTTCGCGGTCTCGGACGCGGGACGATCGCGGCTCGATTCGTAGATGCCGTAGCCCATCAGCAGCACCGCCGGCAGGATGAGCATCTTGATCACGAAGCCGAACAGACCGGCCAGACCGTTCACGATGGTCTCGACGAAGCCCTTCACGAGACGGAAGGGCCAGGCGACCAGATCCATGAGCATGGAGCCGCCCTTGACCTGCAGCTCCTCGCGCACGGTGCGGTAGTACCGCCCGTCGTTGCTCACGGAGACGTTGACGTCGCCGCGCGGATCCTGACGACGCAGACCACGCTGGTCCTGCTGATGGTAGTAGTCCTCCTCCTCGTCACGCCATGGCTCCAGCCGCCGTGCGCCCTGCTGGCGCATCTGCGGATGACGCTCCCGGCCCGGGGAGAGCCGGACCGGATTGCCGAACTCGTCTATCACCGACGGCTCGATGGCGGGCCGGTCGGTGATGCCGTCGCGTAGCCGCTGCGCGGCCCTGATCGTATCACGATCCATGTCGATCTCTCCTCAGGCGCTCAGATGAGCGCGCAATGCGTCGCGCTGACGCCGCGCGTCGACCCAGTCCGTGACCTTGGGGAAGCGGATCTGGAGGGTCTCGACCCCTTCCGCGGCCGCTTCGGCGCGCTGCATGGCGCGGGCGTGACCGCGACCGGACTTGCCGGCCTTGGCGGCCAGCTGCTCGGTGCGCCAGCAGAGATAGAGGTACTGAAGAGGGACGAGTAGCCGGGAGAGCATCTAATTTGTTCCAACCGTTAGGGTTTTGCCCTTGCTGAAGCATAGCGAACATGGCGCCTTAGCGCCATAACCGCCCCGTGAGGGGCGATCCTGCGCTCTCCCGCCCCCTTCACGTCCTTCTGGAGGCCGATCAGAACTTCACGGAGTCGAGATCGTCCTCCCAGCGGGGGCGCGGTTCACCGTCGTCGCCGTCACCGTCGTCGTACCGTTCCGAATATCCCGGTTCCGCGTGATCCGTCGGATCGGGCACGTCCCTGGCGGCGTCCTCGACCGGCTCGTTGCCGTCGATCTCGTCCTCCTCGGACGCCATGGAGCTCCGCCAGTCGTCCGGATCCCCGTACGGGTCCGGCGGTCCGTCCAGGAGATCGTCGTCGATGCGATCCTCCTTCTGACGCTCCTCCTCCTCGATCCGCAGCCGTTCCTCCTCGGCACGACGCTGCAGTTCGGAGATCGTCCGCCATATCACCGAGTACGTCGTCAGAGAGGCGCGGTTCACCTCCGCGCACGCCCTCTCGGTCTCCATCGACCTCGCGCCTTCCAGCCGCAGAGCGGCCAGGCTCCACGAGCCGTCATCCTCCGGCACGATCGCGATCGCGCCCAACCCGTGGAACGCCACGTACACGGTCCTGTCCCCGAACGCTCCCGACAGGGACGACATCGCCATCCTTATCGAACCGGCGAACACCCGCCTGAAGGCGGTCACGACCGCCTTCTGCTCGATGAGGGTCATCGACCCGCCGTAGCCGTCCAGCGAGGAGGGTGATTCGACCAAAGGCCCCGCTACGGGGCCGGGAAGCGGCATCTTGCCGAATAGTCTCTCCTTGCCCTGGCACAGGACGCCCATCATGGATCGTCCGCCATGCGTGATCTCCATCATGCGCTGCGCGACGACGCCTGCATCCCTGAAGGATTCGGCATGCCGGGCGTCCATCTGGATCAGCAGGTTCGGCTTGGCGGACGATGAGAGTCTGTATGCCATGGCGTCACGACGACGGGAGCGTTACGTCGGTGAAGGAATTGGTGAGCTTGCTCTCCGTCGATCTGGTCCTGATCTGCACCAGCGCCGTCTGCTGCGGCTTGATGAAGGACAGCCTCTTGCGCTCCAGACCCAGCTTGTTGGCCGCCTTCTGATGGTGCATGTCGTGCATGCCCAGGATCAGCGTCATGGCCGAGTTGGCGATGATGTCCTCCGGGAAGTGGTCGAAGTTCTGGCTGACGATGATCAGACCGACGCCGAACTTGCGGATCTCGCGCGCCATCCTGTTGAGGACGTGCTCGTTCTCCGGCGACATGAACTTGTGCGCCTCGTCGAGGATGACGAAGGTGTCCGGATAGGACCGCGGGCCGCGCGCCTTGGCCTCGATGAAGATCCGCTCGAGCAGAACCTCCGCGAACATCTTCTGCTCGTCCTCCTGAAGCGCCTTGATGTCGTAGACCTTCAGCGGGTCGCCCGAGGAGAAGACCGGCGGCCTGTCCTTGAAGATGCCGGCGTCGTCGAGCGCACGGATGCGCTCCAGGATCGCCTTCATGGTCTCGAGGTTGTCGAAGTTGAGCACCTCGTCGAGCTCCATGCCGGTCTCGAGCTTGTCTACGTAGGTGCACATCATGTCCTTGAGGCTCGACTTGGCCAGCGCGATCGTCGGCGCGTCGGCCTCCTCGGCCTTCTTGCGCAGCCGATGCAGCTTCTTCTGCGCCTTGTTCACCTCGTTCAACGCCTTGATGGCCTCGGAGCCCGCCCCCATGAGCAGATTCTTGGTGCGCCACTCGACAAGCAGTGCCAGCTGGGCGATGCCCGGATGCTGCTTGTGCGCGGCCGTGAAGCTGGCGGCATGCGGATTGGTGCGCGGATTCCAGGTCCTGGCGTCCTTCGGATCGTAGCCGTTGCGCTCGTACAGCTCCTTGAGGAGAGCGCGCAGCACGGCCTCCTGACGCGGACCGAGCTTCCGGCTCGTCCGGTTGATCATCGACACGAAGGAGTTGACCCTCTTGCGGATGCCGCCGAACTCCGGATCGATCTCGATCTCGAGAGGATTGAGACCGTATTCGGTCGCCTCCGAGAACACGATCCTGTTGCGGGCGTCCGGAGCGATGTCGCCGTGGACGTCCAGGATGTGGATGTTGATGTTCTTGGTCTGCTGGATCATCTGACGGATGATGTACCGTAGACGATACGTCTTGCCGGTGCCCGACGACCCCACGATGACCGCGTGCGGCGAGATCGTCGCGCCCGGATCCCACATCATCTCCTGTTCCCGACCGCTTTTGTCGGGGAACTTCGGACGTCCCATGTTTACTGCCAGCCCCATGCGCGCAGGATAGGGGGAGGAATGCCGATGCGTCCACACCTAATTGTCCGGATGCCGTATCCACAATAAAACGAGGGCATCGCAAATACCGCTTGCCAACGGCCTCGGTTTCCCCCCATCAAGAGGCGGGAAATTCGAATTGGGGGATTCCAACATGGTTTCGAAGGCGTCCAGGCTGCTGGCCGGTGCCATTGTGCTCGCAGGCTGCGCCTTCGGTCCGCAGGCGCTCGCGCAGAGCAGAAGCAATCCGTTCGTACCGGCGTCGCAGGCGCAGCGGGCGGACATCGAGCGCATCGTCGATGCGAGGATCAAGGAGGCCGAGGCCCGCGTGCTGGCCGCCGTCAAGGCGCAGGCAGGCAAGGGCGCGACCTCCGCGATCCCCGGCGCCGCCGGCGTTCCGGGTGCTCCCGTATCGCCCGGGGCTCCCGGTGCTCCCGTCTCGGGCACCGGCCCGCTGACGCCCGGAGCCGCGGGCCCCTCGTATCCGCCGGTCGGCGGCGCGGTGGGTGGCGTCGGCGTCGTGCAGGCGCCGCAGCAGAGCGAGATCCAGACGCAGCGACAGGCGGGAACCCGCTTCCTCGGCTGCATCAACGGAACGCACAAGTTCATGAAGACCACCGGCGAGAGGGTCACCTTCTCCCCGGCGCAGATCAACCGGGCGGTCAAGGACGGCGAACTGCCGGCCTGCCGCTGATCTATCGTACCTGAGGGGGACGCTGATGTTTGGAACGAAGATTCGCGGCGCTGGTAGGGCGCTGCTGGCGACCGTCGCACTCGCGCCGCTCGCCGCATGCGCCACGGGCGGCGTGCCGCGCATGGCAGACCAGAAGCCCGCAACGCCGTCGGCGGTCGCCAACGCGGTCGGACACGAGTTCGAGGACACGCGTCCCGCGATCCGTCGCGTCCGCCTTTCGGGCGACTTCTTCGCTCTGCGTCCCATGGGCGGCGAGATCCCCTCGGACATCGCCAACGCCCGCGTGCGGATCGACTTCGCCGGTCAGCAGGCGACGTTCGACGATCTGACGATGCTTCTCGAGGATCGCGGCCTGTCCGTGATCCTGGGCTGGGACGATGGTTCGTACGGCTCGAACACCAGCATCTCCCCGACGCAGACGCCTTCGGCGTCGCCTCAGGTCTCGGACAACTCGTTCGGGAACGACAACGGCGGATTCGGGAACAACAACCGTTCGAACAACGGTGGTTTCGGGAACAACAACCGCTCCAGCAACGGCGGCTTCGGCAGCAACAACGGGAACGGCAACGGCGGCTTCGGCAGCGGTGGCGGTTTCGGCCAGCAGGGCAACACGATCGAGCAGGGCGCACAGCCGACCCAGGCGGTCCAGGCTCCTCTGCAGCAGGCGAACATCAACCAGCAGGGTGCCAACACGGTCACCTCGCTCCGCAGCCGCCCACTGCCGTTCCGCCGCTACGAGGGAACCCTCGGAGGTCTGTTCAAGCAGCTCCAGCGCTCGATGGGCGTGACCATCTGGTGGAACGACGGCATCTACGTGTCGCCGGTCGGCCGCTACTCGGTCATGCTGCCGCAGAACAAGGATCTGATGTCGCAGGTCGTCACCGAGCTCCAGGCGAAGGGTGCGTCCAACGTGGTCGCCTCGATGCAGGCAGGCACGGTCTCGTTCGTCGCTCCGGGTGCTCTCGCCGAGGAGGTCATCAAGCCCTACCTCGTCCGTCTCGGACGCAACGCGTCGGAGGTGACCATGCAGGTCGCCCTGGTGTCGGTGGTGATGAACGAGAAGACCGCTCGCGGATTCGACTGGTCGCAGTTCAGCTTCGCGTTCGGTGACCCGGGCTCCGTCGGCACGGGCACCGGAACGGGTGGAACCGGCGTGGGCGGCAACACCGGAACCGTCGGCGGCGTCGGCGGCGTCGGAACCGGCGTCGGAACGGGTACTGGCACGGGCACCACCGGTGGATCGACCCTGCCCACGAACAGCCTGTTCTCGATCGGGCAGGAGACCTCGCGGTTCTTCGTGAAGTCGCTCGACATCCTCGGCGCGCGTCGTCCTCTGGACGTCGCCGGCGCGATCAGGTTCCTGTCGACCTACGGCAACACCGCGGTCGATCAGAACGTCGAACTGCGCACGCTCGCGGGCACCGCCGTCAACTGGCGTTCGGGTGAGACCATCCCGTACGTGACCGGCGTGTCGGCGACGACCAGCGGTCTCGGCGGTGGTCTCGGCGGCGGTCTCGGCGGCCAGCAGGGCGGCCTGGGCGGCGCGGTCGGATCCGCGCAGACCGACAAGCTCGAGACGGGTCTGTCGCTCAGCCTGGCGCCGACCTACGAGTCGAACGGCGGGCTGGTGACCGTTTCCTTCAAGCTCGAGCTGACCGAACTCATCGAGTTCGTCAACCTGAGCGCCGGTGCCCAGCTGGGCAGCTTCACGCAGCCCAGGACCCGCGAGCAGAAGCTCGACGACATCGTCCGCATCCCCGTCGGCGAGACGGTGGTGCTGGGTGGTCTGCGTCGTCAGCTCAGCTCGACGAACAGGACGGGACCGTTCTCGGCCTATTCGATCGGCTCGAAGGATCGCAACAGCGAAGTGCAGACGATCTTCGTCCTGCTGCGTCCGTCGGTCACGACGTACGAGATCGCCGGTCTGGATCAGCCGCTGCCATCGAAGCTCAATTCGATCGAGCTCGGTTCGGACGGTCGTCCGTGGCAGGCTCCGGAGGGCAGCTATCGCGGTTCCAACCTGTTCGGTGAACCGATGAACACGAACACGGATTCGGCGCGGCGCAAGTCGATGCGCCAGCCGTCCAGGTCGGAGGACTGATCCATGGCATGGGGACGTAAGAAGGGCGGCGACGGCGCCGCCAAGCCGGTCGGTGTCGGAGGCGTGTCCTTCGACTCGACCGACGCCAACGAGGAGCATGCTCCCATCGACGGTCCCGTCGACGGCATGAGCGATGGTCCGGACGCCATGGACCGTGACGGGGCCGCTCCCGACGCGGATGCCGGAGCCGTGCATTCGTACGACATGTCCGACGTCCAGCCCGAGCCGGCCCCCGCGGCCGCTCCGGCCGCGAAGAAGGCGACCTTCGGCAAGGGTCTGGTGAAGTCCAAGGCGGTCAAGGCCGCCAAGGAGCCCAAGGCCAAGGCCGCCAAGGCCAAGCGCACCGAGGAGGAGCCGTCGCTTCCGATCACCGTGGTCATCGACTTCTATCTCGGCCTCACCAAGGAGCGGGATGCGGAGCAGCTGATCCGGGCGCAGATCGAGAAGAACTTCGACGCTCCGAACGCCTCGTACCTCTACATCCAGCGCTGGCGCGACGGCATCGCCGTCGAGATGCAGGAGGGCGGTGGCAAGGCCTACCTTCCCGAGGTGCTCGCCAAGCTGGACGAGGATCCCAGCGCGATCGTCGCGGTCGCGATGTCGAACCGCTTCGCGCAGGTCAGGCTCGATCCGGACACGAAGTCGCTCGAGACGCTGCTGCTGGTCGCCAACCAGGAGCCTCCGGAATCCGCGTTCATCGCGCTTCCGACGCGGCCGATGCGTCCGTACGACCGTCGCGGCAGCAGGGTGTTCATGTCCGGCGTCGCGCTTCTCGCGGCGAGCACCATGGCGATGATGTTCGCCGTTGGGGCGTTCTTCATCGACACGAACGCATGGGCCATCCCGTACGTCCAGCAGACCTCCGTCAAGGATCTGCCGATGGGCCAGGCCCAGACGCAGAAGGTGAACGAGGCGCTGCAGAGCGGCGCCGAATGCATCTACAAGATGGAGTATGCCGGCGGTTCCTGGACCGTCACGGCCGGCCATGACGGCGGCGGCACCTGCGCCTCGGGTGCCGCACCCGCTCCGTCGCCCCTGGTGGGTGACGGCTCGGTTCCGCCGATCGTCGGCGATCCGTCGTCCACGCCCATTCCGGGCGTACCGGCCGGCGCACCGACCGGAGCCTCGGCTCCGACCGGTCTGCCTCCCGTCGCGCCCATCACGGGTGCGGGAGCGGCTCCGTCCTCACCGACGGCTCCGCCGGTGTTCGCCGCTCCCGCCGGGGCTCCCGTTGGCGCTGGCGCGGCTCCGGGTCGCTGACAGCATAGAGGGGGTCGCGTGAAGCGACTCGAGGGGGAATCATGAAGCTCGATCCAATCCAGCGCCGGCAGTACGGCATCTTCGCACTCCTGCTGTCGATGGTGTTTCTCGCCATCGCGGCGGGTGCGGGGGTGACGACCGCCATCAGGCGCGCATCCGTCACCTCCGACATCGCGAACGCGAATCAGGAGTGCACGAACCGACTCGGCACGCTCGGCGCCAAGAGCCCGACGATCAACGGCGACACCATCGTCGCCAACTGGGATGGCGTCGAGGGCGGCTGGAACTCGCTCTCCGCAGCCAGCAGCGCCGCCCTGGCGTGCCCGGGCTGGACCATGCAGTCCTTCTGCGCGGGCCAGGGCTGCACCAAGCCCGGCGTCACTCTGACGCTGGCGAAGGCGGCGAAGTAGTTTTTTTATCGTTTCGTGTTCGAGGGGGGTATTGCGCTTCCCTCGGACACGAGGCTACTACGGATTCATGGAGACGCCCACGGGCGCTTCCGGACGCCGGACCGAGGACGTGGGGACGCCTTGGAACATCCGGTGACTGAACTGCGGGGGGTCGAGTTCTCGTCAACGCAGCTTTGGTGATCGCGTCCCGGTCAAGCGTGCGACCCAGATGGGCGCCCGTTCAGAAAGGCTGAATACTACCATGTCCAACGTGCTGATCGGCATCATCGGTGTCATCCTCTTCATCGGCCTGGCTCTGGCCGGCGCCCTCTTCCTGGGCCCGCGCTTCCAGGAGTCGACCAACAACTCGAAGGCTTCGGCAGCGGTCCAGGCCGTCAGCCAGGTCTCCTCGGCCGCCAACATGGCGAACGTCCAGAACGGCACCGCGACCCAGTCGGGTGCGGCGACCACGCTGGCGACCAGCGGCTTCCTGAAGTCGGTTCCTTCGAACCCGACGACCGGCGGCACGGATCCCGTCCTCGTGAGCACCGCCGGTGCGGCCACCGGCGACGCCGGCTACGCCGTGATGGCGCTCGGCACGAACGCCGGTCCGATCTGCGCCGCGATCGCGAAGCAGTCGGGCATGGGCGCGGCCTTCGTCGCCACCAGCACCTCGGGCGTCGACACCGTCGTCCCCGTCGCTGCGCTGCCGGCCAATCCGTCGGGCTGCATCCAGGCGTCGGCCGCCATCGGCACGCTGACCAAGGACAGCTACTACGCGTTCGCGCGCATCTGATCCTTCGGGATCCTAGGTCCTTCGGGATGATGGTGGGGGTTCGGGCTATGTCCGGACCCCCATTTAGTGAGAGGCCTACGCCTTCTCTTGGGGTGTCCTTCGGGACTGGTTAAGTCAGGGGTAAATTCATGTCCAACGTTCTGATCGGCATCATCGGTGTCATCCTCTTCATCGGCCTGGCACTGGCCGGCGCCCTCTTCCTGGGCCCGCGCTTCCAGGAGTCGACCAACAACTCGAAGGCTTCGGCTGCGGTCCAGGCCGTGAGCCAGGTCTCCTCGGCCGCCAACATGGCGAACGTCCAGAACGGCACCGCCACCCAGTCGGGTGCGGCTGACGGCCTGGCCACCGCGGGCTTCCTGAAGTCGGTTCCGTCCAACCCGACCACCGGCGGCACCGCGCCCGTCCTGGTGACCACGGCTGGTCTGGCCACCGGCGACGCGAACTACGCCGTCATGCCGCTCGGCACGAACGCGGGTGCGATCTGCGCCGCGATCGCCAAGCAGTCGGGCATGGGCGCTGCCTTCGTCACGACCAGCACCGCTGGCGTCGACACCGTGGTTCCGGTCGCTGCGATCCCCGCGAATCCGTCGGGCTGCTTCACGCCGACCGCGAACATCGGCACCGTCCTCAAGGACAGCTACTACGCGTTCGCGCGCATCTGATCCTTCGGGAGCAGGTGATCGAAGAGGGGAGCGGGCTTCGTCCGCTCCCCTTTTTCGTTGATGCGGCTCTTTCGACGCCGCATGTCGATCCGTCCGACGGGCTTCTTCACTAACGCCCGTGGACGTGATATTCGATGACGGACGGCAGACCGGGGGGTCGCCGTGCTTGGGGGTGGTATGGCCAATGTTCTGATCGGCATCGTCGGGATCGTCCTGTTCATCGGGCTGGCTCTGGCCGGCGCCTCGTTCTTCGGGCCCGTGCTCATGGATTCGACGACCGAGGCTCGCGCCAGCGGCGTGTTCCAGGTGCTCTCGACCGTGTCCAAGGCTGTCGTCGTCAGGGATCGCGAATTGGGGACCCTCACGAGTCCCTCCGCCGATTCGTCGGTGCTCGTTCCGACCTATCTCGAGGATCTGCCGGTCAATCCCGTCAGCGGTTCGCCGATCTCCCTCCTGACCTCGGGCGGTGCCGTCTCCGGCGGCATGATCAGGATCGTCGCGACGAGGCTTCCCGCGACCGAGGCCAAGATGTGCGGCTATCTCAACAAGCAGGGTGGCAATCTCACCTTCTACGATGTGCCGAACCTCGGCGCCTTCCCGGCGCAGTCCGCAGGATGCTTCCGTGCGTCCGGCCAGATCGGCGTCATCTCCGGCGGCGAGTACGTCGCCTACATGTCCGTAAACTGATCCCAAGGGAGCTGAACAATGTCCAACGTCCTCATCGGGATCATCGGTGTGATCCTGTTCATCGGCCTCGCGATCGCCGGCGCTCTCTTCCTCGGACCGAGGTTCACGGATTCCAAGAGCACGTCCACCGCGGCCGCCACGATCCAGGCGACCTCCCAGATCGCCTACGCCTACAGCTATTCGAACGCCGAAAGAGCGGTCAAGGCGCAAGCAGGCGACAATCCATCGGCCTTGACGCCCGGGTATCTCCGATCGGTGCCCACAAATCCCGCCGGATCGGATGTGCTCAAGGTCGTGTCCGCGACCGGCAGCACCACCGTTGGCGACGGCGCGATGGTCGTGGCCAGGCTCTCCACCGCAGCGGCCGCCAGGACCTGCGGCGCCATCGTCCGTCAGACGGCGAACGGCAAGGATACCGTCGGGGCCGACGGATACGGTGTATCCGCCACCGCGGACGACATCCCCAAGGGTCCGGCGGGATGCTTCCAGGTCGGAGGCACCGCCATCGGCGATCTGGGAGCCGATCAGTTCTACGCCTTCACGCGCATCTGATCCAATCTCGGGTTGCATGACGATCCCCTCGATGGGACAATGAGGGGACTTCTGGGGGGAATTCGAGCGTGGTGAACGTTCTTGTCGGCATCATCGGCGTACTTCTGTTCATCGCGCTCGCCCTGGTGGGCGCGTCCTTCCTGGGACCGCGCTTCAATCAGGCCATGATCAACAGCAAGGCCATGTCGGTCACCCAGATGACCTCACAGATCACCATGGCATTGACCATGCGCCGCGGCGACGAGGGTGTCCCTCTCGTCGCCAGATCGCAGCTGATGTCGCTGGTCATGCCCGGCTATCTCAAGGCGCTGCCACTCAATCCCTTCATGGGCGAGGGAGGCTTTCCGTTCCGGGTCCTCTACTCGGGCGACGTCGAGAGCTCGCTATACTATGCCGACGTCGTGTTCGGATCCCTGGGCCACGGAGAGGAGATGCTCCAGGTCTGCCGCTCGATCAACCGCCAGGCGGGCATGGGCGAGGACATCCCCCAGATGAAGGCCGAGGACGGCACCAGCATCGTCCACATGATCAAGCGCCCCATCGGGTGCTTCCAGGTCCATAGCGTGGGCATCTACGGCGAGGCCAACCCCGGAGACTACGTGGTGTACAGCAGGATCTGATCGCCTGATGGATCGGATCCGAATGTCCTATTGCCGTCAACCCCCGTTCGGTCTATCCAGGATCTCGGGTTTCTGAATTCGGGGGGAATTAGCGATGGCCAAGCCGGCGCCCAGAACGGGCATGCAGGGCACTGTTAAGAAGGTGAGCATCGGCGCGAGGGTTCTCGACGCGGCGCTCTGCCTTCTCTTCGCCTGGTTCGCCTACACGAGCGACAGTACCGGTTGGCAGATCTTCTGGGTCGTCAGCTCCATGTTCTGCGCCTTCACCGCGGCCACCGGTCCTCTCGACCGTCTGCCCGCGCTGATCCAGCGCGTCATGGGCGTGAAGAAGGCCTGAGTCTATGTCGAACGTCATCATCGGGATCATCGGAGTCATCATGTTCATCGGCCTGGCGATCGCCGGGGCGACCTACTACGGCCCCGCCCTGGTGGGGTCGAAGATCGATGCGCAGGCCTCCGAGTATCTCAGCCAGTCCAGTCAGATCGCTCGTGCGATCGAGGCCTATTCGAGCGACAACGGCAAGCTGCCGGTCGACGGGTCCGGGACCCAGCCGGTCTCGATCCTGGTGTCCTCCGGATACATGAAGGTGGCGCCTCCGGGCGGACGGTCCCCATGGATCTGGAGCGTACAGGCCAAGGCTCTGCTGACTCCCGCGGGGGCGGACAACAACGAGGGCACCAAGGTCTGCGTCGCAGCCCGGAAACGGGCGGGCATGGCCAATCCGACGCAGATCAAGGCCTGCGACGGTTCCGGCGGCGCTCTTCAGAAGGCGGATCCCTGCTGCCTCATGTGAGGTCGCGGTTCAAACATACACAGACGCCGCAGGCGTCAACGGGGTGGCGAAATGGCTAAGGTTTCCAGGAAGACGGTATCGCTCGAGGGTCGCGACGAACAGCGCGAGGCCATGAAGCGTCGCGCGCTCGGCGCGAACCCGCGCAAGTCGAACAGCGTCGCGTCGGGTTCGCTCAGCGTCGCATCGCAGCTCGTGAACAACAACCTGCTCGAGCCCGAGCAGGCCCGTGCGGCCGCCTTCGAGGCTCGTGCCCGCGGCATCTCGGTGGCGACCGCGCTCAGCGAGGCCGGCGCCGTGCCGCGCGAGAAGATCGTGGATGCGATCGAGATGACCAACGTCGCGCTGCTCGCGTCGGGTCTCGACTTCGACGTGCGTCTTCCGAAGAGGGTCCTTCGCGACAATCGGATCTGCATCCACGCCCAGACCGATCGGAAGCTGATGGTCTCCTCGACCTCCAACTTCAATTCGGTCAAGCAGCTGCTCGGTCCCTACGTCGGTGACAGGGACATCATCGAGGTCCCCTTCAACTTCGCCAAGTGGACGGAGTTCGAGCAGGGCATCGACAAGATCATGGAGCCCGATCACAGCGATCGCCAGGAGGACGACGACTTCAATCCGCGTTCCGTCGTTCCCGACATGACCGACGACGCCGAGGTGCTCGATCTCCTGGTCGACTACGCCGCGGTCATGAACACGTCGGACATCCACATCGAGCCCCAGAAGCTGACGTACAACGTCTTCTTCCGGTATCTGGGCAAGCGCAAGCTGGTCCACTGCGGCACCATCGACCAGTATTCGCGCGTCTGCGCGATGGTCAAGGACCGCGCCCGCGTCGATCCGATGGAGACGAGGATCCCGCAGGACGGTTCGTTCTCGACGCAGGTGCGTGGCCGTCCGTACGACGTCCGCGTCGCGACCGTCCCATCGGATGGCCGTGAGAAGATCACGATGCGTCTTCTCGATCCGATCCGCGCCCAGATGCGCCTGACCGCGCTCGGCATCAGCGAGGTCGACACCTGGCGCCGCATCGTGGAGTACCGCAACGGCATCGTGCTGATCGTGGGTGCCACCGGCTCGGGCAAGACCACGACGCTGAACGCGACCGTCCGCGAGATGAAGCGCTTCGAGAAGTGCATCTACACCGCGGAGGATCCGGTCGAGTACCGCATCCCCTACGTGACGCACGTCCAGATGAACGAGGCGGTCGGTCTCGACTTCGCCCGTTCGATCAAGGCCTTCATGCGTGGCGATCCCGACATCATCATCCTGGGCGAGATCCGCGACAACATCACCGCATCGAAGGCCATCCAGGCCGCCGAGACGGGCCATCTTGTCATCGCGACCATCCACGCCGAGTCGGTCCCGATGGCGATCCAGCGTCTGCGCGGCCTGAACGTGAAGCTCGAGGACTTCGAGATGCTGCTTCGCGGCATTCTCGTCCAGTTCCTCATGCGCACGCTCTGCACCGAGTGCCGTGGCACCGGATGCGAGGATTGCTTCGGCGAGGGTTATGCCGGTCGTACCGTGGTGTCCGAGATCGCAAGGGTGTCGAAGCCGATCGACGTGCAGCGGATGATCAACTCGGAGAAGCAGCCGGAGGACAAGTACTGGCGTCCGCTCTGGAAGGACATCGAGTCCAAGGTCACCACCGGGGTGACCGACGGGCGCGAGGTGTACCGCACGTTCGCCTCGGAACTCGAGGAGATGTCCCACCATTCGCCCATCCTGGCGCAGATCCTCGCCGAGCAGCGTGCCGAGCGCGACCACGTGTCCTCGGCCGTCGCCGCGGCGCAGGTCGAGCAGATGTCGCCGGCCGAGAAGACCAAGCAGCGTCAGCTCGCACAGGCCCGTCTGCAGGCCGCCTCGGTTCCCGAGGAGCTCGCCGAGGCCGACGCCATGTCCAGGGACGGCGAGCCGCTCGGCATGTCCCGCTCTCTGATCCAGGAGGGCTGAGGACGTGTCCAACGTGCTCATCGCGATCGCGGTGATGGTCATCGGCTTCGTGCTGGCGAGCTACGGCGTGTACGACAACGTGCAGGCCAGCCGTCGCACGTCTCTGGCGACCACCATCGGCTCGAAGATGAGCCGTCTCGGCGTCTACAGCCAGGACCTGAAAGAGGATCTGGGTCACAATCCTCTGTCTCCCGGCGAGGAGGCCACCTCCGGGTACGCCTCCTACTCGACCGACATGCTGTCGCGGGAGAACTTCGGGAGCGTGACGTTCCGCTTCACCGCTGTGGCCTCGGGCTACTACGTCTGCGCCACCTCGGCCGATACCGGATCGACGATGGTGGAGGCGATGAGGATGGTCGCGCGCGATCGTCCTCCGGCCTTCGTCTCCGGCGTCTGCACCGATGCATCGGCGCCGATCACGAACAATGCCGTAACCTCACTCAAGCTCTACTGATCCGGGGGGATCCAAAATGGCAGTCTACGACGTCACGCTCCGCCAGGGAGGCAAGGTCCTCACCCAGCCCATCGTCGCCCAGTCGGTCGGCGAGGCTCGGCTCGTGGCGAGCCGCAACGGCATCGTCCTCGGGGAACCCAAGCCACGCAAGGAGACCTCCCGCGGTGGCATGTCCGCCTCGGAGCGGTACATCTTCCTCCACCAGCTGGCCACGATGAACGTCGCCAAGGTGCCGCTCTCGATGGCGCTCAAGGTCTTGCGTGAGCAGCATGGTGGTCGCGTGGCCCGTGCCGCAGCCGGCCTGGAGGCAGGCGTCGCCTCCGGACGGCAGATCGCCGACCTCATGTACGAGGACAAGAAGAACTTCCCGGGCGCGGTCGGTCTTCTCGTCAAGGCCGGCTCGAAGGGGCAGGGCGGCACCGCGGGCGCACTGAAGAAGGCCGCGGAGTTCGAGCGTGAGATTCTCGGTGCCGCGACCAAGGGCGCGAAGGGTCTCTACTCGGCCGCCTTCTGGGTGGTCGTCGCGACGATCTCGATCTTTGCCTGTCCGCTCTGGATGACGCCCTATCTGAAGGAATCGACGCTCTTCAAGCTGACCAAGCAGCCGAGCAACTGGGACTGGCTCGACAACATGAGCTATGGCTTCGGCCTGCTCACGCTGTCCCTCATGCTCGTCGGAGGATTCGTCTTCTTCCTAATCGGCATCGGACAGAGACTCTTCCCGCAATGGTCGGACAAGGTCGTCCTCCGTCTCCCGTATCTCCGGGACATCGTGTTCACCCGTGACAACTTCATCTCGCTCTATCGCTTCAGCCTGATGGTGAAGGCGGGCGTCACGCTGGAGGAGGCTCTCGAGACGACCTGGAAGGACACCCGCAAGGGTGCTCTGAAGGACGATCTCCAGCGTGCCCTGACGAACGTCAAGACCGGTCGTCCGTGGGCGGAGGGTTTCCGTACGGTCGATTCGACGGATCGCATCGCGCTCTCGATGGCCTCCGACAAGGAGCGCCTGGGCGAGATCCTCGAACAGGTGGCCGATCAGAACCGTTCGATCTACGTCAGGCGACTCGAGGTGCTCCAGCCGATCATGGCCGTCATCGGCGGTCTATCGATGATCCTGGTGTACGGCATCACCGGTCTCTACTCGATCGTTCCGTTCTCGGATCTGTTCGGAAAGCTCATGGCGGACGCCTCGGGAGGCTGAAGCCGAAGGGATGCATCGGCACCTTGGGGGAGGTGTCGATGCGGTGTCCGGCAGGGCCGTTGGGGGACGGTGCCGCCGGATGTCGGGAAGGCCGGTGATGGCGATGGCCATCGCCGGCCTTCTTGCCTCACGGGATCGAGGGTCTTGCCAACCCTCCCGATCCGAACGACAATGATGCCGTAGCAAGGGGTTTCGCGGAATGGTCATTCAGGTTGCAGCCGCTCCGGTCATGGGTGCGGCGAAGGTCGCCGCCCAGGCCACGATGCAGGTCATGCGTGCGGCCGGACAGGGCGCCGCATCGGCGGTCCGTGGAGCCTTGTCGACCGGCGGACGCGCCGTCTCGTCCGGTGCGCGTTCCGCGATGAGCGCGGGTCGAAGCATCGCGAGGGTGCCGAGACCCAACGGCGTCGCCATGCAGGCGCGCTCGCTTCCGAGGGTGGAGCCCTCGAGGATCAGCGCCCAGCACATCCGGAACATAACCAAGGGTCCGGCGAAGGCGGCCCGCAGCAAGGACGGGGGCATGATCGAGGAGACGATGAAGCTCTTCCTCGAGACGCAGAAGGGCGATCAGGGGCGTGGCCGTTAGGCCGCGCCCGACGGGATCACCGAGCGATCGCGGCCTTGACCTGATCCAGCGTCATCGCCCCCTTGCTGATACGGCCGCCGACGTAGATCATCGGCGTGCCCGTGACCTGCGCCTGGGCGCTGAGGCGTTCGTTCTCCTTGACGACACGCTCAGCCGATCCGTCGCGCAGTGCCTTGCGGAACCCGCCCTCCTCTAGCCGTGCATACGCGACCAGGCCCGGAACCAGAGCGTCCGCCTCCTCCACGGTTCGCGCGTGCTGCCTCGTGAGATGGGCATGGGCCGCCTGGAACCGGCCTTGCGTCATGGCTGCCGCGGCGAACAGCGCCATGCGCCTCGAGCCGGGTGACAGGATCGGCGCCTGCACGAGGTGGACCCTGATCCTGCCCGACTGCACCAGGGGTTCGACCACGCCCAGCGTGAACTGTCGGCAGTATCCGCAGTTGTAGTCGAAGAACTCGACCATGTCCGGAGCGCCGGCGTTCCCGATGGTCGCGACCCGGTCGTTGCCCTTGATGATGGATCTGGAGATCGACAGCGCCGCTGCGGTATCCTCTGCAGGCCGGCCTCCACCCTCCGCTCCCGATGCGATGATCCTCTGGATCTGAGCGCGCACCTGATCGTCCGACGGCCGCGACGCGCCGGCGATCGCCGGCCATACCGATGCCACGGACGCGATCGTGGCGACACTCATCGCCCCGGCGAACACCATCGGGAATCTGCTCTTCGTGTTCATGCTATTCCTCAATGCGTGATCATCGATCACGTCCAACCCTCGTCGTCGAAGACTTCGGACTTGCGTCTGAAGGCGGCCTGCACGGAGAGGGGGATGCCCTCCTCGTCCGGCTGCCTGACCGATCTTGCAGGAACGGTCAGCGGCAGTTGCGGTTCATCCTTGGCGACCGTCTTGGCCCTCTCCAACGCCTTCTCCTGCTTCGACTCCTCGAAGTCGTGCCTGATGTGCTTTGCGTACAGACGATGGCGCTTGGCGCGCTGGGCGTACTTGGCCTTGCGCGCCGGGACGGTCTCCAGCTGCTCCTGGCGTTCGGCCTCGAGCGCACGTTGCTCGTGCCATTTCGCGACCTCCTCCACGCCTCTGTCGTAGTCGAGCGAGTCGTCGGGATTGTTGACCTCGGTCCTGATCGACTCGCCGGCCTGCTCGAGGGCGATGTCCATCCGATCGCCGTAGGTGGCACGCGCTACATGCATGGCGTAGCTCTCGTCGCCGCCTTCCGCCATGACCTTGGCCAGCAGTTCCTCGTAGGATGCGAACGCCTCGGGATCGATCTCCCTGGCGAGGCTGTCGACCTCCGGATTCGATCTCAGATGACCTTCGGACTTGGTCCGGAAGTGATGCGCCAGCTGGTCCGCCATCTGTGACTTCGCCAGATGCTCGTCGCGCTTGCGGTGATCTTTCGCGCTCGAGAATGCGGTCCTGCCCTCGTAGGCGGCCATCATCTTGTGCTCGTCGGCCTCCCTCTCGCAGTGGCTGACGACGTAGTCTAGATCGATCTGATTGCTGCCGCCCATGTTGCCCCCCGGACTCCCATGGCCATTATGGCCCATGGGAGCCCCTTAGGGAAGCGTTAGAGCATCCGGGTGGACAGGACGTCGGGATGCGCCATCAGCGTCTTCTCGAGCTCCTGCGTGACGACGAAGCATGGAGGGACGACCCGTCTCGCCTTCTTGTCTCCGAGATCGACCATGATGTCGATCCTGTCGTCGCCGCGGCCGGGTGCGATCATGATCCGGCGCAGCGCCTCCCAGTCGTGGCTGGCCTTGATCTCGATCCTCAGCCTGTTGGGCGTGGACGCCCGGCTGAACCTCTTGAACGAGACCATGCGCCAGCGCGGTTCGACCGTCTTGCGTGCGATCTCCGCGACGATCAGCTCGCCCACGGGTACGACGTCCTCGACCACGACCTCGATCTCGGCCGTGGCATCCGAGATCCGTGCGTAGGTCGTCGAACCACGAGGCGACCGCGAGGTGCTTTCGACCCGTGCGATGACCGTGATCGCGCCGCAGCCGATGTAGTCGTCGACCTTGGCGATCTGCTGGGCCGACAGTCGGCGCATCTCCGAGTGCACCGACGCGAGAGGGTGCTCGTGGAAGGAGATGCCGATCGCGAGGATCTCGTTCGCGCGCTTCTCGTCCGAACTGAGGTCCGGAACGTCGGGGCACGAAGGGGAGGTCAGCGCGAAGAGCAGGTCCTGGCCCGACTGGCTCGATTCGAACCGCATGCACTGGATGAAGTGCTCGGCCGCCGCCTGACGGTTCTTGTTCAGCGAGTCCAGAGCGCCGGCGGCCGCGAGGGCACGGACGGGCCCGGTGCTCCCGGCATATGCCGACAGCATCTTGGCGACGTCCTCGATGCGCTTCAGACCCTTGCCGCGGCATGCCTTGGCGAGAGGATGGGCGAAGACGCCCACGCCCTTGATCGATCCCAGGCCCCAACGCACCGCGGGACGTCCGTCCTCGGTGATCTCCGGGGTGAAGTTGACGTCCGACCTGTCGAGATCCGGAGGGAGGAACTCCACGCCCCGATCACGGGCCTCGCGGATGATCTTGCGCATCTTGTCGAAGTCAGCGTCGTTGTACGTCAGCGCCGCCGAATAGAACGCGGCGGGGTGATGCAGCTTCAGCCACGACGACTGCCAGGTCAGCAGCGCGTAGGCGGCCGCGTGCGACTTGTTGAAGCCGTAGCCGGCGAACCGGTCGATGATGTCGAACAGCTCGTTGGCGCGCTTCTCGTCGATGCGGCTCGCCGTGAGGCAGCCCTTCACGAAGTCCTGCCTCTGCGCGTCCATCTCCGCCTGGATCTTCTTGCCCATCGCGCGACGCAGCAGATCCGCTCCGCCGAGGCTGTATCCGGCCAGGATCTGCGCGGCCATCATGACCTGCTCCTGGTAGACCATGATCCCCTGAGTCTCGACGAGGAGCTTCTTCAGCTTGGGGTGCGGCACCTGGATCGGCTCGGCGCCGTTCTTCCGGTTCGCGTATGCGGGGATGTTGTCCATCGGTCCCGGCCGATAGAGCGAGATGATCGCGGTGATGTCCTCGAAGTTGGTCGGTCGGACCTGCTTGAGTGCCTTGACCATCCCCTCCGATTCGAGCTGGAAGATGCCGTGGCAATCGCCCTTGTTGAGCATCTCGAAGACGCCTTCGTCCTCGAAGGGGATCTTCAGGATGTCCAGATCGGCCAGGGTCGGATCGGACGCCCTGACATGCTTGACGGCCTCGTCGATGATGGTCGTCGTCTTGAGGCCGAGGAAGTCGAACTTCACGAGACCGCACGACTCGACGCCCTTCATGTCGTACTGCGTGACGAGATCGTCGCCGCCGCCCGGATCCCTCATCACGGGGACGACGTCGCCCACGTCGGGATCTGCGATGATGATGCCGGCCGCGTGCCTGCCGTGCTGACGCACGAATCCCTGAAGGGCCTCGCCCATCACGAGCGCACGGTCGAGGGCGGGGTCGCGCCTGAAGTGCGCCCTGACCTCGGGCGGCAGGTAGTCGTCCGCCTTCTCGTCCGTCTGCGACAGCGAGTACGGGAACTTGTGGGACAGCATCTCCGATGCTGCGTGCGCCTGGCCGTTCGGGATGCCCAGCGAGCGCGCGGCATCCTTGAACGCCATGCGTGCACCCCACGATCCGTGCGTTCCGATCGCGACGACCTTGTCCTCGCCGTACTTGCGCCGCACGTATTCGACGACCTCCTCCCGCCTCGACTGGCAGAAGTCGACGTCGAAGTCGGGAAGGGAGACCCGATCGGGATTGATGAAGCGCTCGAACAGCAGGCCCCATCGCAGAGGATCGAGGTCGGTGATCCCGACCGACCAGGCGACGGCGGAGCCCGCCCCGGATCCACGACCGGGTCCGACGGGGATGCCGTTCTCCTTCGACCAGCGGATGAAGTCCGCGACGATCAGGAAGTAGCCGGCGAACCCCTGCTTGCAGATGATGTCGAGCTCGGTCGCGAGACGCTCGCGGTAGGCCGGCTTCTGCTTCTCCGGCACGTCGGCGATGCGCTGCTCGTATCCCTCGACCGACATTCTGCGGAGCATGCCCTCCTCGTCGCCTTCGGCATCGGGGTAGCGCGGCAGCATGGGCTTCACGCCCTTTGGCGCAGCGTCGTCCGAGCAGCGCAGCGCGAGAAGCGCCGCGTTCTCGAGGAGATGGGGAGCATCGGCGAAGATCGAGCGCAGCTCCTCGGTCTTCTTGAAGTGCTGACCGGTCTCGGGACGGATCAGCGCGACGTCGTCGATCAGTCTCTTCTGGTCGACGGCGTGCAGGAGCTCGAGGCGTTCGTAGTCCCCTTCGTCCTTGTAGGCGACGGGCGACGTTCCGACCATCGGAAGCGAATAGGCGCGGCTGATCCTGTCGAGGACCGCCTCCGAGGATCTGCGGCCATCGGTCCGGCTCACCTCGAGGTAGAGCCGCCCCTCGAACGCCGGCATGCAGCGCTTGAGCCAGATGTTCGCCTCGGTCTTGTCCTGCGCAACGAGCTGGCCGAGCGCGGAGCCCGGCCCTCCCGCCAGCATGATGAGACCCTTCGAATTGGCGACGACGTCCTCGATGTCGATCTGCTTCTCGGGCGTCAGTGCCTGACGCCTCGTGATCGCGAGCAGGGAGGACCAACCGTCCGCCGATTCGGAGATGAGGGTGACGACGCCTTCCGGCGTGTCGAAGTCGCAGCCGATGACGGGCTGCACGCCCTCCTTCCTGGCCGCGGTCGCGAACTCGTACGCACCGGACAGGCTCCGGCGGTCGATCATGCCGACCGCCGGTTGATCCGCCTTCGCCGCGAAGGCGGGCAGCTTCTTGGCGATGATGACCGAGGACATCAGCGAATAGGACGAGCGGCAACGCAGATTGATCGCCGGGAGTGCTGGAAGCGTCACGTTCTGTGGTCTTTCCTCTGTCGTCGTGTTCGAACCGGACTGCGACATCCTCAGAGGTCTATGCCTCTGAAGTGCTTCTCCCAGTTCGCCGCGGGCGGAGCGCTTCTCACGTTCTCCGGGATGATGATCCTGACGTCGTTCATCGCGCCCAGCCGCGCGGCCGACACGACGGCGCTCTTGGCCGTCCCGACGGACAGATCGAGACCCGCCTGGCCCTTCCAGGCCAGATACAGGTTCGCCAGGATCCGCGTGTCGATCAGCGCTCCGTGCTTGATGCGGGTGGAGAGGTCGACGCCGAACCTGTTGCAGAGCGCGTCCAGACCGTGCCTGGCGCCTGGGAACTCCTTGGCGGCCAGCTTCAGCGTGTCGATCACCGGCGGCTCCGGCCAGATGCTCCCGGCCTCCATGAACTCGTCGCGGATGAATTCGAGATCGAAGGGGGCGTTGTGGATGACGAGGCCGTCTTCGCCGATGAATTCGAGGATGTCGGTGATGCATTCTCCGAAGGTCGGCTTGTCGACCAGCATCTCGTCCGTGATGCCGTGGACGTTCATGGCCTCGGCGCCGATGGCGCGTCCCTGGGGATTGATCAGCTGATGGTAGAACCTCGGCTCGGGGGAACGGCTGATCTCGACCATCGCGATCTCGATGATCCGATCGCCCTCCTTGGAGTGGAGACCCGTGGTCTCGGTGTCGAGCGCGATCAATCGCGACATCTGGCGTGTTCCTTGCTTATCGATTGTTGTGTAGGAGGATAGCGGCATCGACGTCTTGCGTCGAGTGTGCCGCCATCATCGTTCGCGGTATTCGGGGGCGAGCTCGAGGTCCGGTTCGCACCGGCCCAGATTCTCGACGACCCGGTCCAAGGCGTCCCTCATGTCCCGCACGGTTCTGACCGCCTCCGTCCTGTCGGACATGGAGCCGAGCCGCCTCATCAGCACCGACGCCTCGTCGTGACCCCTCCGTCGCAGCCGGGACGCCGCCGCCTCGATGTCGTCCTCCGCGACGATGAGGCGTGTGCCGCCGAAGGCCTCGATCACTGCATCCTGGAACGCGGTCGGCATGAGATGCCGCACCCGCACCGGACGTCCGTCGACATCCGTCCGGTACGACCATCCCGATGGATTGGCGACCCGCCTCTCGGCATCCGCCTCGTCCACCTGATGCGCCGTCGGGACGTCGCCATCCTGGAACTCGATCGTCTCGACGGGCCCCGTCATGTCCTCGTGGTCGACGATCCTCGCGATATCGGTCGTCACGCCTTCGTCCTCCATGGCCTTCGCGATCGCCTGTTCCGGCGATTCGGCCATGACACCGGGGATCTTGACCCTGATCGTGCAGAAGGCATGGACGTCGTATGGGTGCATCGCCCGGTTTTCCTCTTCGTCGTCGTCTCTCGACGCCTTCAGGCCCTCAGGCCGCCAATGCTCTCGGCATTCCCCATCTACCATCGCCCAGAGGGACGAAGCCGCGCTGGAGGGTCTGTCGTATCTTGGGGCGCCAATGCTGACCCCTGCGGCGTTCCGGCGCCATGGCGTCGCATATCGAGGCTACGGAGGCCTCGCCTCCGAGCGACTCCAGGGCGACGCCGACGGCCTGTCGCCAGGTGCCCGGTCCGTCGAGTGCCCTGCGCACGGCACCGTTCATGCCCTCGATCGCACGCGTCTCGGCGAACAGCATCATGCCGCTGAATCTTCTGACGGAGGTCTTGGTGCATTTCGCCCACACCAGCGGCTTGGACAGTCCGGGGAACAGGGTCCTCGGAATCATGTTCACGTCGATCGAGAACATGTCCATCCACCTGGATACCTGGCTCGGCGTCTGGAAGGCGTAGGCAGGCAGCACCATCGCGATCAGTCCGTCCTCCGGAAGGAGGCGGTGAGCACGGTCGAGGAAGCCGTTCACGGTCCCCATGTCGAACGGTGGATTGCCGATGATCGCCTGGGGCCTGTAGCCCTCTAGATCATGGGTTCTGAAATCGCCGACCATGACCTTGCGACCGGAGTTCGAGACCGCCGCGGAGACCACTCTGGGGTCTATGTCGATGCCGACGGCCTCCATGCGGGAGGGAACGGCGCTGAGGAAGGCGCCCGTCCCGCAGGAGGGCTCCAGCACGGATACGTCTCCCATTCCGCGCAACGCGTCGTCGACGAGCTCCTCGGCCACCCAGAAGGGGGTGAACCATTGGGCGAGCCCCGGATCCCCCGACCTGTCGCTTCTGCCCACGACGTCTCCGACCGCGATCCCGCGCTCGTCGAACAGATCATGGTTCATCGGCCTGCTTCGTACGCGATCGCGACTGCCTCCTCGAGGGTGTCGACCATGACGCTCTCGTGGACGTCGAGCCGTCTGAACGACCAGCGGTCTCCGACCCTCATCGCCCTGGCGAACGGCAGGACGCCGCCGTCGTACATCCCCCAGTATCCCTCATGGAGGGGCAGGACCACGACAGGTGGCTCTCCCAGCATCTCCGCGAGCTTGGCATGCACGGCCGCGATCCCCGTCGCGATCACGGTCTCGCCGCGGTTTTCGAGATGGGCCTCCTTCCAGGTGGCCCCCGATCTCTCGATCCATGCGATCTCCGCCTTAGGACCCTCGTTCCTCCCGACGAGCACGCCTATCGAGGTCCACGTGTGGTCCGCCCCGGGATCCGTCCTGTTCGTCATCTTTACTCACCTCCGGCTGCATCGGCATGCCGCCGATACCGAATCGTCAGATCACGATCATGACGATGATGATCGCCACCATGACCAGCACGGCGATTATGGCGCCCTTGTTCGTCCTGTCGGATTCCCCGAAGCGCGCGGGGCCCTCGCGGAACGCTCTGCGGACCTCCGCCACGAAGGCGTTCCTCCGCCCCCATGCGTCCGAGATCCTGCGACCCATTGCCTTGGCTTCCTGGATCTTCTTCCTGTTGCTCATGTGGTCCGCTCCTAGAGGAATCGTATGCCTGCCGTCAGTTTGGTCGCAGCCAGGACGAATCCGACGGACAGGCCCCAACGCAGCGCGTTGCTGCCTCCCATCATTCCCATGACCACTCCGATCGCGATGAGCGCGAACAGTGCGCCACCGATGCGTTGCCATCCGTTCGGAACCAGCGCGCTCCCCAGCAGGGGAAGAGTGATGCCGAGCAGGAAGCTCAGGATCGCTCCGAACTCGCTCATCTGGAATTCGGTCATGCGGCCCGTCTCATCTGATCCAGGATGTGTTCGACGGCCTCATGGGCGTCGTTGACGAGCCGGGTCCCGGGATTGTCGTTCAGCGCCTCCATGCGCGCATCCCTCCCCACCGGCGCATCGACGACCACGACCTCTATTCCGGCGGACAGCGCGGTCGTGATCTCCGTCGCGTGGTCGTCTATGAGGTGCGTCGCGCCGATGATCCGGCACGCCGTCGATTTGCACCTGTCGTAGGTGGTGCCGGCGTCGTCGGTGCCGACGTGATGGAGAGGCGCCTTCGGGAATCCGTTGGCGTCCAGCCACGCCTGCGTGATGCTCCTCACCGCCTCGGGACGCCGCGTGACGTATCCGGCGAGTGCTCCGGCCTCGTCCGCCATGCGAACGGCCTCAACCGCCCTGGGGAGCACCGGAGAGCCTTCCAGCACGTCCCTGCGGTCCCAGAAGGCATGATCGAGCACGAGCGAGTCCGCGATGATCGGATCCTCGTGCGTGAAGGGCCTCCAATACACGTTTGTGAGGATGATCTCCTCCTCCGCGACGCTGAGGTCCGCCGCGAGCACCTTCCTGGCGCTGGTCACGATGTCCCCCAGGACGTTGTCGATGTCGAAAGCTATGCGCACGTCTTGCCCCCCTCTGCGAGCCATCATGGTAGCTCCGCGCGATTCGCGTGTCATCATTCTTCACGCCTTTCGTATCGGACGACGGCCGCTTCGGGTTCTCCTTCCCGCGACACGAGGCGGGTCGTCCCGCACGACACCCATGTCTCTCCGAGCGGAGGCATGTGCGCATCGCCTTCGGGTGCGGCGGCGATCTCGGTGATGATCGCCCGTCCCAGCCATTCGAGACCCATGGCCGCCTCGTAGATCCTCGGACCACCGGCGAACGCGATGGCGCGCGATCCCGTCTGCAGGGCGGCCTCGACGGCATCCTCCATCGAGGTGACCGCGATGGCGTCGCTGTCGTCCGGCATGGGTCTGCTGGTGATCACGACGACGTCCCGTCCCGGCATCGACCGGGGCAGCGTGTCGAACGTCGTCCTGCCGACGACCAGCGCGCAGCCCAGCGTCGCGTTCCTGAAATGCCGCATGTCGCCCGAATGACGCCACGGGATCTCCGGACCTCTTCCGATGACCCCGTTGGACCCTCGCGCCACGATGATGAAGGAATCCCTCATCACGGCGGCGCGGCGCTCCAGATCGACGGCGTCCGTCATACCGCGACGGGCAGTCTGAGGAACGGCTGGGGATCGTATCCCGTGACCTCGAAATCGTCCATCGACAGATCATCGAGGGATTCCGGGATCCTCTTCCAGGTCAGGACCGGGTCGGGCCTTGGTTCGCGATCGAGGATGCCCGTGATCGGATCGAGATGGTTCGCGTACAGATGGGTGTCGTGGCTGATGAAGATCAGGTCGCCCGGCTCGTTCCCGGTCATCCGGGCGAGGAGGTGCGCGAACCATCCGTACTGGGCCTGGTTGTAGGGTTGACCGAGACCGCAGTCCCAGCTCCTCATCGTGACGATGAGCGAGAGCCTGCCGTTCTTGACCGACACCTGTCCCTCGTAATGGCAGGGCGGAAGTCCGGTCCCGCCCTTGACGGTGGTCAGCGACGGGTGCCACAGGCTCCAGATCAGCCGACGGCTGGTCCTGTTGTCCCTGATCTCCTGGATCAGGCTGGACATCTGATCGACCGGACCGTCGGCGGTCGGGTATCTGCGCATCTGCGTGCCGTAGCACGGATCGATCACGCCCCATTCGGCCGCGAACGCATCGTCCTCGAGCACCATGCGTTCGAAATCGTCGCGCGTGACCGTGCTGCCCGTGGCCTTCTCGTAGGCCGCCTTGGGCCAGTCGGTCCAGATGTGGATCCCGCGCTCCAGCAATGGAACCAGCGAGTTGGACCCCGAGAGCATCCACTGCAGCTCGGCGATGGCGTCGTGGTATCCCGTCTTCTTGATGGACACCACGGGAAGGACGTCCTGCCCGTCCCTGGTCAACGGCATGCGCAGGACGTGTCCGAAGACCGCTCTGGTGCCGGTGCCGGTCCTGTCGTCGCCCCCGACGCCCTCCTCGATGATCCTGTCGACCGTCGTGAGCCAGGCCTCGTCCGCGCAGGACACGGAGTATCCCATCGGCGTCGGCACGGGCCAGGGCTTGGCGAAGTCGTGCTCCGCGAAGCCCTCCCTGAATCCGACGAGGCCGGCCTTGAGCCGACCGAGGAATGCATTGATCTTCATGGTCCTCAACTTCCCTTCGTACGGGTGGCAAGCGCCACCATCGATGCCTGTATCTGCTCCTGGTCGAGCCGGCGTGGAGCGAGAGCCTCCATCGCGGGCCGACCCATCCTCTCCAGGGACCTGTTCCACTTGTCCTGCGTCGTCGACACCGGATCGATGCCCATCGCGGTGTCGAGCAGGTGCAGCCAGGTCCGGACGTCCGCGGCCTCGTCCCTGATCGCGCTCTGGACGTTCATCACGCCTGCCGCTCCCAGCGCCAGCGCGTGCAGTGGATCGGACAGCTCTCCGGCCTCCTCCACCAGCGCCAGGGCGGTGATGCCGGTCATGCCGAACTGGTCGTAGTTCCTCGCCGCCGACGCCTCGTCGACGACGCACGTCCCGTCGGCCGAAGAGGACTGCACGAGCGCGGCCTCCAGCGCGTCGAACGAGGCGTTCATCGCCTGGCGCATCTCGCGGACATCCTCGAGCGTCATGCGCGAGGGATCCGAATCCCTCCATCTCTTCTTCGCCATGCCCGCCACTCTGGTGGCCGCCTTGACGACCCCGAGCGCATGATGCGCGAAGGAGGGCATCAGTCCGATGGCCCTCGCTGGCGACATTGGGCTGGTCAGATGCCTGTTCACCAGGATCGACTGTCCCTTCCAGCCCTTCGCGGCGGGTCTCATGCCGACGCCCCCGAGAAGAGGTCCGGCGATGGCTGCCTGGATGCCGCCAGAGGGTTCAGCCATAGGCTCTCGGTCTTCTTCACCTGTCCGTCCATCTGAGAGTTCCTGTCGTATCGGGTCCAATCGACGAGCATGTCGTCGTAGAGCTGCGACCGGTATCCTGAAAGCATGATCATGGACGATGACGAGCGAAGCGTCGAGAGGAGTCTCTCGTGCTGCTCCTCGCCATCGAACTCGTGGGCGTACCCGTGGTAGAATCCACCGTCCTTGATCTTGTCGGACCTCGTCGACCGCATGTATGGAGGGTCGATGTACGCGAGCACGTCGGGACCTGCGTACTTGCCGATCACGTCGAACGCATCGACCGTGGTCCACGTCACCCGTCTCAGCCTCTCGTGGATGGCGTCCATGCTGTCCGGAAGGTTCGACCAGTCCAGCGACGGTGTGGACCCCGCTCTCGTGATCGACGACCTGAAACCCGGCCTTCCACGCGGCATGAGGCTGTCTGAGCCATGGCCCATGAAGGAGAGCACGCAAAGGTGTCTCGCCCGTTCGACCGGCGTGGTGGCCTCCATCTCGCCGTCCCTGATCGCGATGAACTCGCGTTCATGGAACGGCGTGTAGGTGAGGGCCCTCTTCAACTGTGCGTACGTCGCAGGGTCCCTCAGGACCGAGAAGTACTCGTGGAGCCTCAGATCGAGATCGTTCGCCACCTCCGCGTAGCTTCTCTCCTTGCGCAGCAGGACGGACGCCGCCCCGGCGAACGGCTCGACATAGGTCCTGTGTGGCGGCATGTGCGATATGATCCATGCGGCGAGCATGAACTTGCCGCCATGGTACCGCAGAGCCGGTCTGGCGACATCGGACATCGACACGACCGGACGAGGGGTCGAACCCCGTCCGTTCGCGATCCTCGCTCCCGTGCCGCGTACGCTCACGCCGCCAGGCCGTCCGGATCGACGTGCATGCGGAAGTCCGGACGATCGTGGAACCTGAACGCCGATGACAGGGCGTAGTCGACCACCGGCTCCGAGCTGATGAACCGACGCCCGAGCTCGAGCGCCACCTTCCCGGTCGTGTTCGATCCGGCCATCGGGTCGTACACGATCTGCCCCGGCTCGGTCGCCAGCTGGATCACTCTGCGAGGCAGCGCCTCCGGAAAGCGCGCCGGGTGCGGAGCGATGCCCGCCGCACGGCAGCGCTTCGCGTACAGACCTCCGCCCCCGACGCCGCCGGCGATCAGCAGATTGCCGGGGATCCGTCCCTCGCCGTCCGTGTTGAAGGCCCCCTCGTCCATCTGGTATCCGCCGGGACGGACCACCTGTCGACGTTCTGCCGAACGTCGTGCGTCGGACGCCCTCTGCGAGGCTGTCCGATCCGCGTAGGGTTCGCTTGGAAGTCTACGCGTGTCCCAGGACGGATTGGGCGTCCGCGAGAGCAGGATGACGTGCTCGACGGTGTTTTTGAGCGCGACCCTTCTCTTGACGGCCCATTCGAGGTTGGCGAGCTTCGTCGGCGAGTGCCACGGCATGCGTCCGGCGAGATGGAGGCCATGGCGGTCCACGGCGTCGATGAGGTACCGTTCCACATAGGTGGAGATCATGGGCGAGCCGGGAACGTGGACGTCCATCAGGTTGACCGCGATGGTGCCGTCGTCGGCGATCAGGTCCTTCCACAGACCCGTCAGATCGCTCATCCAGGAGAGCCATTCCCCAAGACCGAACCTGCCGTACGCCCGGTTCACGACGGGATAAGGGGGGCTCGTCATGATCAGCGAGAGGCTTCCGGGATCGATCATGCCGGCGGCCTCCTCGGCATGGCCGAGGAAGGCGAGGCCGTCGTCCATGCTGTAGATCAGGATGGTCTTGCCGCGCTCGATGCGGGCGAGCTTCGCCCGCGCAGCGTCGGTGATCTCCCAGAATCCGCGTTCGCCGGTGATCGTGCCCTTCGCGACGGCCGTCTGTCTCGCCCAGCGCACCTGCTGGTCGAACACCCTGTAGCTCTGGTCCGCGCATTCCTTCGTCTGGTCCCTGGCTCCCGGATCCAGATTGAGGGTCTCGGCCAGTTCCGCGTACAGATCCCTGGGTCTGGCGCGACCGCCATGGGCGGCTATCGCCTCGAGCAGAGGCAGCTCGAGCATGCCCTGCAGGGACGTCGACGATCCGCGTCCCTTCACGGCGGCCTCCTGGCGCTCGCCCTTCTCGACGCGGCGTCTTCTGGCGGCGAGCGCCTTTGCGGACGGATTGTCGGATCTCTTGGTCATCGTTCTCTTCTCTTCATGCAGCCAGGTGGAAGACAGGCTGCATCCTTTGCGCCCGTCGTCTAGCGGCGACGTCGGATCCCACCATCCTCATCGCATGGCGGACATCCGCCGCGATGCCGATCAGGTGACCGTCGTTGCGTACGAAGACCGCGTTTCCGAGCGGCCCGTCGTACACCTCGTATCCCGTTCCTCCCGGATCACCGAAGGAGGCCGTCATGCGGCCATCCGGAGGTCGGGATCCGTCAGGGACAGCTTCGGCTTGCAGTTCGCACCGATGATGGCCTTGGCCAGCCCCGGCGGCACAGCGTTGCCGACGAGGGCCATCTGCTGCGTCTTGGTGGTCGCCTTGCCGTTGGACATCCTCTCGAACTGGTAGTCCCTCGGGAAGGAGGAGGCGCTGAAGGCCTCCTTGGGCACCAGCATGCGCATCTCCACCGTCCACAGGATGGCGCCTGGACGACCGACCACGGACGGCCGCGGGCCGTGTAGATGCATGAGGTCGGATCGCGGCTGCTCCCTGGTGCCGTAGACCTCCAGGAACCGTGCGATCCACCATGCCTCGTAGCGCTGCTCCTCCGTGAGACCGAGATCCTCGATCGCGACGTGCACGAGGCTGTCGACCTCCTGGTCGTTCGCCGCTTGACCGGCCTCCTGACCGCCGTAGTACTTGACCAGGCTCGTCCTGATCTCGGCATGATGGTTACCGGCGGCGCAGAACGCCGACATGGGTTCATCCATCTCCTGTCCCACGGTGTTCTGACGCAGCGTCATGATGTGACTGGCCACGAGGTTCTGGTGACAGACGGCGGTCGTCATGGTGGACACGGGCTCGGTGATCGCGTGCCCGACGTTCCTGGCGTTGTGCTGCGCCATGAACACGGCGGTGCCGGCCGCATCCTCCGCGACGGTCTGAAGCTGACCCGCGATGACGCTCTGGTGGCTCACCGAGGTCGTCATCGTCGACACCGGTTCGGTCATGGGATGACCGACCTTGCCCGCGTTGTTCTGCGCCATGAACATCGCGGTGCCGGCCGGAGCCAGCCGCGACTGGACGACGACCTGCTGCGGCGTCTGGGTCATGGTCGTCATCGGCTCCTCGGCGGAGGCACCGGCGTGATCGAAGTTGTTCTGGCCGATGTGGACCGCCATTCCGCTCGTCACGATGGAATGGTGGGGCGAGAGCGTCATCGTCGTGAAGGGATCGAGGATGTCGTGACCCTGGTCGTCGAAGTTCTCCTGTCCGACGTGGGCCGCCGCCACCATGCCCACCTGGGTCACGATCTGCTGGTTGCCCGTGGTCATGGCGGGGATGGGATCATCCGCACCGGTCGCCAGCCTGTTGGTGTTGTTGTTCGTGATGAAGCCCGCACGAACGTCGTCGGCCCGGACGAAGCCCGCCTCGACGACGGCATGCTTCCCGCCTCCGGCCACGAAGGTGCCGATGGGCTCCTGCACGTCCAGGCACCGCGGCGCCTGGCCGGCACGTTCGCCGTAGCCGACGGTGACCATGGTCGCCGCCGCGTACGAGCGTTCCCCGGTGGTCAGCATGTGCGGCGTCACCAGGGCGAACTCGTTCGACGTGGGCTGCGTCGGCAGCGGTTCCTGCAGGTCGTGGTTCGACTTGCCCCGACGCTTCCCGTTCTTGTCGACGTCACCATGGTTGACGCGGATCAGCGACGGGACCACGACGGCCTGCCTGGAATGGCAGGTCACCGTGTTCATCGGACCGTCCGCCGCGCGCGGCTTGCCGGCGTATTCGCCTCCACCCGCTCCGACGATGAACGCCGAACGGTCGATCGCCCCCGCGAGGACGTCCGTCACGATCGCGTCACCCGGCAGCTTGGAGAAGCCGCCGACCGCCAGGGCCATCTGGCTGCGCGTCGCGAGCGCCGGAAGCGGATCGGTCATCGCGACGGGCGCGCATTCACGCCGCATCGGGATGACCGCGGCCCCTTCGCGTCCCATCGAGCAGATCGGGCTGATGAGGGCGAGTTCCCCACGCTTCGCGCAGGTCAGCGTCGGCAGCTGACCGTCCATGCCGTAGTAGCGCCCCGCGCCGGTATGCGTGATCGGCGAGATGACCGGGTTGACGAAGGCGAACCTGTTCTCCGTCGTCTGCGTCGGCAGCGGTTCGGAGATCGGCCTCGACCTGGACTTCTCGCCGGCCTTGGCTCCGTAGTACGGGATGATGTACGGTTCGGCGGCCTCGATGACGAAGCGTTCCACGCCGGCGGCGACACGTCGGAGCGTGTTGTCGGCGAGAGGGCGCACCGCGTTCACCGCCTTGGCGTCCTCCTTGTACATGAAGATCGGATTCGCCTGGATGGTGAAGTCGATGTGCTCGGCCGCCGTGGCATAGGGCTTGAGCGTTCCGTTGCGGACGCCTTCGGAATTCCTCGGACCGTGCGTGGCCAGGGGGAATCTGATGGGAAGACCGTCCCTGCGGGCCACCACGAGGAGACGCCGACGCTTCGTCGCGACGCCGTAGTCGGCGGCGTTCAGCACGCGGTACTCCACCTGATAGCCCGCGGCGATCAGCCTGGCGCGCCACTCCTTGAACATCGACCCGAGGCCCTGCTTGTCGATGAAGCGCTTGATGACCTTGCCGTTCTCGTTGACCGGGCACCAGGTCAGGAACTCGCGCACGTTCTCGACCGTGATCACGCGCGGGCGGAAGCGCTCCACCGGATGCTCCGCCCAGTCGCAGACGACCGACGCTTGGTCCCGGATCTCCCGATCCACGGGCTTGCCGCCACGGGCGGTGGAGAAGTGCACGCAGCTCGGCGAGGCGCAGAGCAGTCCCACACGCCTGTCGTCCGGGACATGCTGCGCCGGATCCATGGCGAAGACGTCCGATTCGAGGTGGATCGTGTCCGGGTGGTTCGCGTCGTGGACGCCGATCGCCACAGGGTTGTGGTTCAAGGCGAACATCGGCGATTCGCCGATCGCCTGCCTCACCCCTTCCGAGGTTCCTCCGGCTCCGCAGAACAGATCGATCGAGATCTCGTCCTCGCGCATCTCGTATCCGCCTCCCCGGACGTCGTAGAGATCGACGATGCCCTTCCTCGGCGTCGTGAAGAGGTCCGGTAGGACGATGCTGTCGGCGCCGCGTGCTGCTATGATCGGATGCACAATTCTTCTTTCACCAATGCTGGACCCTGGTCCCGCGACCACCACCCCTCGGGGTGCTCCATCCATGTTCCCTGATGCGTCGTGATCGGCCTGGGGCGATCGCGTCCTCCGCCGACCGTCAGCGATGCATGCTCACGCCCTCGAGGCGAGCAAGGCGAGCTGCGGTCTCCACGACGGTCTGCCCTCCATCGTCGACGTGGGAATCGTCCGCACCGCGTCGGAGACGGAATCGCCGATCGGGTCCGCGGCATGCGCTCCCGGTGCGGCGGCCTGCAGAAGACTGTCGTCGACGAGCAGTCCTCCGCATACCCTGTGCCAGACCTTCGCCGGCGGAAGTGCGGTCAGGATGGAAGAGGACAGACACATCCCGACCGGTGCTCCGTACGGGAGACTTCCCATCGAGGCCACCACGACCGCTCTGCCACCCAGAGACAGGGCTCTGGGGAAGGGTCTTCTGGCCAAGGCCTCGGTGGTCGTGGCCCTGGCGTCCAGATACCAGTAGAAGGACGCGTCACGCCATAGCGGGGGTTGCACCCCTTCCCGACCGCGGACGATCACACCGGCCTGGTCGACCGCCGCGACCGAGACGGGTTTGCGCAGACACGCCTCATGCAGACGGGGATGGAGATTGGCGACCCTGACCAGCCATCGGCCGCATGCGATCTCGAGCCCTCGGTTCTCGACCATTCTGGTCTCGACGACTCTGGCCGGAGGAGCCTGACATGCGACGACGAAGCACACTCCTGCATCGCTCTCCAGAGCGTCATAGGGGAACGTCTCGCTCATGCGACGTTCGCCGCGGTCGGCCCCACCACTTCCATTACGATTTCCTCAGGCTGCTCGATGCAGGTCCACCTGCCGAGTGCCGGAGCGTTGGGAGGCCGCCTCAGGCGGCGGACAGCGCGTACACAACACCGCCCTCAGGCGGCGAGTCTCTGCTCCAGGCCGATCTGAGCCGCGAGCCGCGTGAGCGCCGCGGCTGCCGGCCCCTCCTCCACCACCAGCTCCGCGAATCCGGAGAGCGGAGCGAGAGAGGAGGCGATGAACAAGGCATCGTCCTCCTCGACGATCTTCCACGAGCCCTTGGCGAAGGGACCGTCCACGGACATCGACACGAGATTGCCGTCGCGATCAACCTCGCCGGACAGCCGGTGGTCTATGGGGGATCGTGCGGCGGCCTCCAGCGCGGCCTCGTAGGCTGCGTGGAGCGCGAATGCGCGTCGTCCGGCGGCTCCGTTGACCGCATCGGCGATCGGGCCGTCGATCGTTATGCCGCTGACGATGACGCCCGCGCCCTGACGTCCCAGGGTGCGCACCAGCGCATCCACCAGGGGTATGTCCATGTCCTGATGCGTGACGACCAGCGTCGCATCGCCGAGTTCGGGAAGGATGATGTCCGAGATGACCACCTCGGGCGGTAGCGCGGTCGCCGCCTCGTCGGGATTGATGCCCGCGGACCAGAGCCAGTCCTCGACCGCCTTGCTGGACCCGTGGAATCCGGCATAGACGAGATGGTACAGTTCCACCGCTCCGGAGAGCGCGACCGCGACGGCGCGCTTTCCCTGCGTGGTGGGCGCCGCCAGGACGCCGAGATAGGCGAGGTGTTCGGACATGTCAGTGTTATAGCCCATCAACGCACGATGCGATACTTCGTTTCGTCATCGATCGGATCGATCATCTGCCGGCTCCGACTCCGGCTCCACGCATGCGCATGGCGAAGTCGAGAGCGGTCTCCGCCTCCTTCGTCGCCGAGAGCATCCGTTCGTCCGCAAGCGTCCTGCCCGGATAGTTCCTGGATTCCGTCGCTTCGAGACGCAGCAGATCGTACTTGGCGGGCAGGATGCGCTCCGCCTCGATGTGCCTCAGCCTCATCGCGTCGACGTTGATCATCGGCTTGCCGTCGGCGCCGCGCATGATGCGCACCTCGGCCTTGCCCTTGACGACCTGCGCCTCGGAGAGCGCGTACAGCATTCTTCCGTCCGGTGCCGCCTGCGGCACGGCGTAGATGTTGCTCTTGCCGTCGGTGAGGAACATGACGGGAGGCGGATCCTTGGAGAGCTTCCAGGGTTCGTATCCACCCTCGACGTCCGGCATCCTGATCCGGTCGTTGTCGATCTCCTCGCGCACCTCGCCGCGCGCCAGTCTCTGATAGTAGTCGGCGATGCTCGCCTGGCGCTCGACCGAGCCGTGGATCATGGTCGATGCACCGCCGTCCAGCACGATCGGCTTCACGTCACGCAGTTCGGGATCGCGTCCCGTACGCTGCGCGCGGCCGTTCATCTGGTCGTATTCGGTGGCGCTGGTGGTGGCCCTGTTGATGATGATGCTCCTGGTCCGGGGGAGATTGACTCCCTCGTCGATCATCTTGACCGAGACCACCATCTCGATCCTGCCCGCCTCGATGTCCTTCAGCGCGGCCCGATTGTCGTCGACGCTCTGCTTGGAGTCGACGAGGGCGACGCGGATGCCACGCTCCTTGGCGTCCTTGTAGAACGCCTCGGCGGTCTTCGTGTTGGTCTCGTACACGAGCGTACCCGCCTGCAGACCCCGCTTGGCCATGGGATCGCGGTACTCGCGTTCCCATGCGTTGAGCATCTGGTCGTTGTAGTCCTTGGGACGGGCCGCGAGGATCTTCTTGGCGAGACCCGCGGATTCGGCGTCCTTCTCGGGCCTGAACTCGCTCCGCATGATCGAATTGACGGTACGTCCGTCATCCCCGTGGATCGTGACCTGCTTGGTGATGGGCAGGTTGATCTGGCGCGCGCGCTCGAGCTCCTTGCGTCCGATGGTGATGTGCGCCGCGCCGTTGAAGACGGGATTGAGACCCTTGCGATCAGGCCTTCCGGGGGTCGCGGTCGTGCCGATGATGAGTGCGCGCGGGTTCAGCTCGATCGCCCTGGCGATCGCCTTGGTGTAGTCCGCCCCTTCGGCGTCGGATGCGTGATGCACCTCGTCCACGTAGATCAGATCGGGCTTGCGCATCTCGGCGAGGTTCGCCGCGGCGGTCTGGACCGTGCAGAAGTTCACGTCCCCGGACTGGTCGAGTCCGCCCTTCGGATTCTCGGCCGTCGGGAAGCTCGAGGACATGGACGATCTGAGGCGAGCCTCCGGAGCCCACAGGGCGAGTTCGTCCCTGCCCTGGGAGATCAGCTTCTCGCGGTGCGCGAAGACGACGATGTACGGATCGCGCCCGTGCTCGCGACGGAAGTCCTCGGTGAAGTTCGCGATGTTCCTCGCCATGATGCGGGTCTTGCCCGCACCCACGGGGGCCTCGATCAGGATGGATCCGCCGGGATGCCTCCCCGGCTTCGGCGCCAGCCCGGGCGTCGCGTCGCCGGCCGCGATCGTGCTGCGGATGACGTCCCTGGCCTCTCCGATGGCCCGGTCCTGGATGCGAGTGATCGCTGCGAATTCTTCGTCGAGCTGTCCCATGCCATTTAGTGTAACAGGCGGCATGCCCGTCCCGCAACACCCGGTTCGTCAGATCGTCGTTGGATTCATGGGGGTGATCGCGACCACCCCCATGTCCCCGTCACGCAGCCTCGTTCCGGGGAGCCGCATCGTCGTTGCCGGCCTTGGGTTTGCGCCCCGCGGTCGTCCTCATCGCCGGTCCATCCTCGACGAAGATGGCCGGGCAGCTGCTCAGGACGGTCGACACGGCCTTGCGCAGCGTCCTCGTGCTGGTCGCGACCGTGCACACCGATCCGGGCTTCCGCTCGGTTCCGGCCTTGGGGATCGCGGCCAGAGCGGAGGTGATGGCATCGCACCGCGCCGTCGATAGCTCGATGGAGGCCCCAACCATGCGACCGTCGGTCCAATCGCCCTTGAGGACGTGGACGGACTTGCGGCAGGATGAGGCCAGAACGACCTTGCCACCCGCCTTCAGGTGCGAGACGACGTCGTCGATCTCGGCCTCGTCCGGCGTCGCGGTGACCTTCAGCGCGGCGCAGAAGGCCGGAAGACGGTCCGCCGAGATGGGACGTCCGACGATCTGCCGTCCGTCATCCGTCTGGACCCTGTAGACGGCCGTGCGCGCACCCGAGGCCACGTTGAGATTGGGCCAGACGGGAAGGAGCGCATCGGCTACGATCGTGACGTAGGAGGTCGTCTCCTTGGGCGCGGCCTCGACCGCCGCGTTCCACATGCCCTCGAGAACGTCGAAGTCGGCGAACGGCATCCACGGTTCGCGAGACACGATCCTCTTCGGACGGTTGGTGGTGCCGGTCGGCGTCACGATGTCGTTCGTCGCCATCTTATCCCCGAACGGATTGACGACCGGCTCCCCGGGCGCGATGAGCGCCACCGCTCCGGTCGTGCGATGCTTGCAGAAGTTGGCGAAGGTCCCGCGGGACTTGCTCCTGAGGTAGATCTTGTAGGCCTCGCCGAACGAGACCGTCTCCATCTCGGCCTTCTTGCGGATCCGAAGGATCCTGGTCGCCCCTCCGTGGATGCGGTCGGTCTCGACGAGCCTCTCGGTTACGATCTGCAGCGAGGTCGCCTTCAGGGTCTCTGGTCCTGCGCTGAAGGTTCCGTCCGCCATGGCCTTCTCGATCCGCTTGTCGATCAGCTCGCGCAGACGGTCGAAGATCAGCTGCTGACGACGATCGGTCAGTGCCGCGACACGGTTGATCAGCTTGTTGGGATTGCTGAGCACGTAGGAGAACTTGTTCTTCCCCCATACCAGCACCCTGGCCTGACCGGCTGGATTGAGGCCCATGTCCTCCATGAAGCGGTCCCAGCCGTAGTCCTTGACGAGACCGTTGCGGATCTCCTCCTGGAGCTGTTTCCATGCCTGCGCCGCGTACGGGCCGTCGAGGCAGTCACGCTCGTCGAACATGCCGTTCGACGTCGCGTGTCGATGCCCCTGGGTCAACGCCCCGAGCTTGAAGAGAGCCGATACGATGCGGCTCCCGTAGAGCCTGTCGGCCGGAAGATCCACGGTGACCAGGCAGGCGACCGGGGGCATCGTCTGATCTGCACGATGTGTCCTTCCGAGCCCCTGGGTGACCTCGTCGGCCCTGTATCCCAGCTGGATCAGATACTGCACGCGACGACGGTCCGCGGCCGGAGTGCCGATCCTCGCATGGTAGGACATGCTCGAGCCTCCCGCCGCCGTCGAGAAGGCCAGGACGTGCTTCTTGCCGTCGTGGAAGTCCTGGATGTCGGACATCCTGTCCTCTTCGGTCCGACGTTCGACCTTCACGCCGGTGGCGCCGTCGAGATCCCCGTTCGGCATGTCCGGGATGAGGCGCTGGGTACGACCGGTCACCTCCCCCATGCGGCCGGGGCCGAAGGCCAGCATGATCTGGTCCAGGGGCGGGAGTGGAAGCGTGATCTTGCGCGCCTCCTCGATCATCTCCCTTCTGAGGCTGGACGCGTGACCGTTCACGAGCGGATTGCCGCGCCTGTCCAGCTTCACGGTGAACATGTGGCAGAAGTGGCCCTCCTTGGTCGGATGGGGCTGCTTCGTGATCTCGTACTCGTGGATCGGCAGCATCTCCGCGAAGGACACCAGCTCCGCGGGTTCGAGGCGGATGTCGTTCGGATCGTCTATCTTGCTCAGCGTCCTGTTCAGCTGGGCCTCGTACGTGTTCTGCATCTGGATCACGACGGACTCGCCGTTCTCGATCCGGCGCTTGGCGTCGATGATCACGCCACGCGCCTTGAAGGAGGCGATGAGGGTTGCCATGATCGCCTTGCGGTTGCCCTCGAACACGCCGTTGAGCGAGGAGTAGGGGATGTTGCCCTGCAGACCCTTGCTCTTGCGAAGGTTGGCGATCGCCTCGCCGTCGTCCGGAATGCCGCAATGCGCGCAGTTGCTGCGGTACGCGTCCTGCAGTCTGCCCCACATCTCCGACGTGGCGTTGTAGATCCCCCGCTCCTCGTTGGTGAGCGTGATCGGAAGGTGCACGACCTCCACGCCCTCGTAGGAGATGGAGCGGGCGATGTAGACGCCCGATGCCTTCAGCGACAGGGTGACCTGCTCGAGGTCTCCGATGTTGCCGTCCTCGAAGGTCTTGATGAACGTCTTGCGGTCGGCGAACGGCGTGCCCTCGCCCCAGATCCCGAGGCGGGTAGCGTATGCCAGATTGTGGACGTCGGTCGCGCCGGTCGCGGAGGCGTACACCACGCGCGCATCCGGCAGCGCATCCTGCAGAGCGATGCCGGCCAGCCCCTGCTGGCTGATGTCCGAGGAGCCCCGGCCCGACTGGTCCTCGTCTCCCGCCGCGTTGCGCATCGCCTGCGCCTCGTCCATCAGGAGCGCACCCTGGAATCCGCTTCCGGCCCAGGCCGCGGCCTGAACGACCCTCACGTACTCCCCGCTCTGCACGTCGAGATCGCGCAGCATGGAGTAGGTCATCACCAGGATGCCCTTGTGCGCCGCGATGCGGTCCTCAGGCCTGAGGTCCCAGAGCGGGATGAAGTCCCGCCTGTCACGACCCATCGAGGCCCAGGCCTCGATGAAGCCCGGGAGATGGCGACGCTTCTCGACGACCAGGATCGCCTTGAGACGTCCTCGCAGAAGGTTGTCCATGACGATGCCGAGCATCTCGTTGGTCTTGCCCGCACCGGTGCCGTCGGCCAGGAAGATCCCGACCCGCTTCGCGGCCTCGCCGGGTGTTCGCGGGTCGGTGGGCAGATGCCTCGAATGAGCCTGCCCAGCCGCGACCAGGAACTCGAACTGCGCGTCCGAGATCCGTCCCGACTTGATCACGCGGCGCGTCAGTCGCGGCCTGTAGGTCGCGACGGGAGGTTCGACGGTCGCAAGGGTGGCCGACTGGATCAACTGGGAGGGATGGGAGAGCAGGTCCTGGTGGAACGCGATCTCCGGGTTCCAATCCTCGTGGATGGAATCCGCCTCGACCGAACCGTCTCGTGCCGGCCTGGACCAGTCGAGCTCGACCGCCGCGTCGGGATCGGCGTCGTAGCCTCTGATGCCGATGATGCCGGACACCGCATCGCATGCGACGAGTGCCGACGCCCAGTCGCCCCGGACGTTGGTGGCCCCGCATCCCGGGATGCGGATTACTCCCGCCGGCGTCGTGAACCCATCGGTCTCGCCATCGGTCATCGGCGCCCCGCCGATGCGCACGGCATCCGGACGCGCCGCATCGTCGGTCACGATCCAGCCCGAATCTTCCGCGGGGATCGTGCCAATCGCATCGAGGAACGAGGTCGTGACGGGACAACCGGTCTCGCACGAGGCGCGATCGCCCTGCTGGAGCCGCAGCGCACGCACGGCGAACCAACCGAGGAACACCGGGTGATCGTGCGGAAGTCCCGCACGGTCTGCCAGCATCCGGAAGTTCGCGAGCGAACGCTTCCCGTCGGTGGCGGTCGGGTCCACGTGCCTGAACAGGCCCGCGATCGCGATGGCCATGGCCTTCACCGCTATGTCGACGTCCACGTCCAGGGATCCACCCTTCCTGAGCGTCTGCGCGGCGTCCTCGGGCGTCGTGATGAGGGTGCTCATGGGTAGATCCTTCTTTCCTGCGTCGTCTGGAGCCGGTCCACCGGACTCTCATGACCTTCATCGGGCGGGAGAACTCCTCTCCCGCCCGATCCTCGGCCCCACCCGTCCGGGTGGGGTGTCGCCTCAGGCCGCCTTGCCGAGTGCGCGCGCCTCTGCATCGATCCGCTTCTGCGCGGCCTCGGCCTCGGCATCGAGACGCTCGGCGGCGTCGTTCCGCATCGAGGTGATCTGCGGCGGAAGCCACTGCTCCTTGCCGCCGGTCCAATCACCCTGCAGCGCATCGGTCTCGACCGCCGCGATGATCGCTCGAACGACCACCGGGATGCTCTTCGAGCTCGCGGGCTGATCGCGGGTGGGGACCACCTCGCCGGCGAGCGCACGCTTCTGCGCATTGCTCAGGGTCTCGATGTAGGTCTCGTCGATGGTCCAGCCGTCGAGCGGCTTCTCACCGATGATCTCCATGGTCTCGAAGGCGATCGGGCTCAGACCCGGATTGACCGACTGGCTGACGGTCCACGAGAACACCTCGAGCAGATCGGCTTCGGAGAGGCCGAGCAGAAGTTCGACCGCGCGCGAAGGCGAGCGCACTCCCATGAGTCCCGCACGTCCCAGGATGTTCTCGTACGACTTGCGCTTGGCCTCCAGCTTGTTGAACACGGCCGACGTTCGCTTGTCGCTGTCCAGGTTGAAGCCGGGGATCTCCATCGAGCTGGCCAGCTTGCCGTGGCGGGTCAGCGTCTGTGCGATGACGAAGGCCATGGAGATGCGCGGATCGTTCGCCGCCCGCAGGCGGAGCGCGGCCACCACCTGACCCTCGAGATAGGCTTCCGTGGCACGGGTCGCCTGCGCCATCGGATCGAAGGCCTTCACGGTGTCGCCGCTGCCCTCGACGCCACCGTGCGGCATGTCCTCGAGGTCCTCGCCGAACATGGCGTGGGCTTCTCCGAAGACGCTGCTGCCGTCTTCATCGTCGTCGTACGTTCCGGCCGGCGGCACCATGTTGGCGTGCACGGTCACCGATCCGTCGTCCTTCACGACGATGACCGCGACCGATTCCTCGGCGACCCCGCCACGCATCCAGCCGGTGTCGTTGAAGCGACGACCCTTGTAGAGGTCGACCTTCTTGTGCGTCGCCGAATGCTCCTCGACCAGCTTCTGGATCTCGACGTCCTGGCGCTTCCAGAACGCCTCGACGTCACGGAAGCTGCCCTCCTCCGGGCCCTCGAACAGGTTTCGCGAGATCGCATCCTGCAGCTCGTTCGGGTCGAAGAGGGCGGAAGCGACGGGGATGTTGCCGCGGGTGATCTCCATCTTCACGGCCTGGCCGTCGATGTAGGACTGCGGATTGGCCGCGATCTCGGCCACGATGCGCTCCTGCTGCGCGACGCTGCCCTCGGTCATGCTCTCGGCCCAACGCAGATGGCGCTTGCCTTCGCGGATGAGGTCTCGTGCACCCTCCACGAGGTTGCCCAGCGCCAGGCGCTGCTTGACCGTATCGACGCTGATGTTGAACTGCTCGGAGATCTCGCGTTCGACCATCCCCGAACGCGACATGGCGGAGAACGCCTCCATCTGCTCGATGGGGTTCATCTGTTCGCGTTCGATGTTCGCGATGGTCGCGATCGCGATCAGGTCGGCCTCCTTGGTGTCCGCATTCAGGATGCAGCACTTCACGGGCCGGCCGCCGTCCATGAGGCCGGCCTCGACGTTGATCATGAAGCTCTGACGACGGCGCTCGCCGTCCACGACCTTGTAGAGATCGCCGTCAGCGACCCGCTGCACCAGCAGCGGCATCAGCTGGCCGTTCGTGTGAAGGCTCGCGGCGGTGCTCTGCAGACCCGTGAGCGACCGCGAGCGGCGTGGGTTGCCTTCCCAGCCGACCAGCCGGTCGAGAGGGATCTCTGCGTTGCCCATCTCGGGAAGGGTGTCGATCTTCTTCTGTGCCTTGGCCATGGTCGTCCTTTTTCATCGCTGACGCTGGGATGCCCAAGACGCGAAAAGACCCCGACCACCATCAAGGTGGCCGGGGCCATTTACAGCCGACCTGGTCCCAGGTGCCTTACGGCACGAGAGCCAGACGCTGGCCGAACGGAGTCTCGATGTGATCGAACTCGGGCGGATAGGCCCAGATCACCGGGCACTTGGGCTTGTGGTCGGGGAACGTGCCCATGAGATCGGTCGCGTAGATGATCAGATCGGGGTTGATCGCCTCGGCGGCCTCGATGGCCGGACGGAAGTCCGTGCCGCCGCCGCCCTTCGGCGTGATCGTCCTGATCAGTTCGACGGCCTCGCCGATGTTGATCGTCTCGCAGACGGCCGCGTCCGCCATGATGACGGTCATGACCGTGTTCACCCGCTTGCAGACGCTGAAGGCCTCCTTCATGAACTGCTCCATGACCGCCCGGTCGCTGAAGATCGAGCCGGAGGTGTCCATGATGAACACCGCCTTCTTCGCCTTGGCGTGACGGATCAGACGAGGCTGGTTCATGTAGACCGCCGGACGGCCGTTCGCGGCCTGCTGGCGTGCCTGGTACATGCTGGCGACCGAACGACGCGACGGCTTGGTCGGGTCGACCGAGAACCGCGTGATGAGAGCGCTCGATGCCATCGACGCCAGCGCGCGACGCCATGGCGTGCGGCTCATGCCGCTCGGCGGCGAGACCTGCAGCAGGGCGTCGCCCTGGCCGGCACCGGCCTGCATCCGGCGGAACGAATCCTCGATCTGACGGCTCTGGTTGATCAGGTTCGATTCGGGCTCCTTCGAGGCCTCCTCGATCGCGTCGCGCAGCGTCTCGATCAGGTTGAGCTCCTCGGCCAGCTCGTCGATCAGTCCCTCCTGTACGTCGTCGTGCTGATTGTCCGCCTCGTAGTCGACGAACTCGCGCAGGATCTGCACGAGATCGTTCCAGAGCGAGATCGAACGGCGACGCGGATTCTCGGTGAAGGCGAACGACGGGTCGTCGATCGCCTGCTTCACGAGGGCGACGACCGCCTCCGAGATCAGCTTCCAGTCCTCGACGTCGACGTCCTCGCGACCGATGTGGTCCGCGGGGTACGGCGAGTTCTTGTAGACGCGCACGAGGTTCGCGAGCGCGTCGTACAATTCGATCGGGCCGAGGTCGACCGGGTCGGACTTGAGGATCGCCTTCGGTTCGGCCACGACGCGCTGGATCAGCTGTTCGAAGACCTGCAGCAGCTCCTGCCAGCTGCGGGTCCGGTCCTCGCCCTTCTGGATGTCGGCGACCTCGCGGACCACCTTCATGATCGCCTGGTAGATGGTCAGCGAGTTCAGCTCGTTCGGCTTCTTGCCGAACGTCTCCGGCACCTCGACGCCCTTGCGGGCGGCGACCTTCCGGATCATCCGGCAGACGTCGTCCCACTTCACGACGCCGAGCTCCTCGCAGCGACGCACGCCGTACTTGATCTGGTCGCGCGACTGATCGGGCTCGGGCAGGTTCTCGAGAACGTTGTTGATGATCGAGTCGCAGGCCATGCTCCAGACCTTGAAGCTGAAGCCGGTCTTGTCGCGCTTGTAGTGGATGGCGCCGATCTGGATGTGGCCAAGCGCATGGCGCATGGATTCGCGTGCCATGACGTAGGACTGGCTGAAGCGGTCCATCAGCGCGAAGCGCGGCCCGTAGACGATCGACTTCAGCGTCGGGAACGCGATGTGCTTGCACGTGGCGCTGCCGACGTGGCGGTACTTCAGCGCGAGACGCCCGATGCTCTGCCGCGGAAGCGAGATCAGGGTGAAGCGTGCGGCCTTGGTCAGGTTCATGGCCATGGCCAGGCGCTGACCCTCGGTCAGGACCTCCTCGTCATTCGAGGCCTTCGGAGCTTCGCGCGGGAAGGACGACGAGAGCGTCATATGACCTGTTCCTTATCATTCGGTGCAACGTGAAGGCGGGCAAACGACTTGTCCCACCCAATCCGGGGGAGGAGGCCCTTCCGCCTCCCCCGGAGCCGCTCATGCGGCGCGACGCTGGTTCCGAGCCGCGTAGGCCTCGTCGGCCTGGTCGGTGATGTCCTTCGTGTCCTTCAGGAAGGGCGTCATGCGCGGATCAACCGCGTACTTGGAGAAGAGCTGCCACTCGCCCAGACGGTTGCCGATCTGGTAGATGAAGGTGGTCTTCGCCTCCTCGACGATCGTGTTCAGGTCGTTGGGCATGCCCAGGACGATGTCCAGGGCCTTGTCCAGCTTCTCGGCGTCCTTCGCGTACGCCGAGAGCGCGCCCACGAGCGAGAAGGTGCCGAATTCCGAGGCGGGATATTCGCGCTCCTCCTTCTTCGCCTTGATGAGCGTCTCCAGGTCGAACTGGGCAGACTCGTCGTAGATGCGGTCCAGGATGTACTGGGCGGCCCAGTGGCCGATCATGCCCTTGGCGAAGACCTCGAAGTCATCGTCGTCCATGGTGCCCTCGTCGCGCGCATACAGCGCGTTGGAGATCGCCTCGAGCGAGCGCGGGCTCGACGACGCCATCACGGAGTTGGCCAGATCCTCGGCCGACGCGGTGATGATGTCGCCGTTGTTCTTGATGGCCGACACGACGTGGTAGTGCCAGTTCTCGTCGATCGCGTGCTGGGCCAGGCCCTCGGCCTCGGTCTCGACCATCACGTGGCAGAAGCGGTCGCGCGTCGCGCGGTCGAACTCGTAGATGTTCGTGCCGTCCTCGGACGAGTTCGTCGCAGCCATGACGCGCACGTTCTTGCCGAGCTTGTGCGGGCCGATCCGGTGATCGGTCAGCATCTCGAAGGCCGCTTTGCGGATCGAGTCGTCGGCGGCGCCGATCTCGTCCAGCAGGATGAGATACTGCGGCGTGTCCGGGGTGATGTCCTCGTCGGCGACGTATTCCGGCAGGAAGTACGGACGCGCCGGATGGGTCTCGGTCTTGCCGTCCTCGGTGGTCGTGATGTGTTCGAGACCGCGCAGTGCGCCGAGGTCGAGCTGCAGGAGACGGATGTCGATCAGGGTCGCGCCCAACGCCTTCGCGACCGCCTTGGCGATGCGCGACTTGCCGACGCCCGGGTCGCCGTGCATCAGGATGCGCGTCAGCCAGGTGCGATCCGACTTCAGAACGCTGGTGATGAACTTGATTGCCCGCGAAGGCGTCAGAGTCGAGAAGTTATGCTTAGACATGGGTTCCCCTGGGACTTCAGGCGATGGAGCCGAACCGCGGCTCCTACACCGATTTCATCGGAAGATGTATTCCACATTCGATATGCAGATGCATTCCTGCATCCTTCTACCAATGCCAATCATCCGATAGACGAGGGAGACGCGCGCCGCGCGGCCCCGATCGTCCGGTCCCGATACACCACAACGAGCAACATGGCAGCACCCCACGGTACCGCCATGCAACTACCTCGGAGACACGTTCGTCGTCGTGGTCTGCAACGTGGTCGTAGTCTCCGTCGGGGTTCCCGCGGAGAGCGTCCCGGCCGGCGGCAGACCGGTCGCATAGTTCGGATATGCGGTCGACCCCGTCGCGCTTCCCGAACCGGTCTGCGCGGCGAGCGCGATCGCATCGGCCTGTTCCGGCGTCGGCAGCGCGTTGGAGGTCAACGTCGCGCTAGGCAGCTGCTGGAACGACTGGGTCGGCGCCTGCTGGCCCTGACCGTTGCCGCTCGCGTTCTGGGCCGGCACCGGATCGACGTAACGGGGCGCCGGCTTGACGATGACCGGAATCTGCCTCTTCCATGCGGGAACGAAACGCACGGGAGTGCGCGGCGTGACCTCGGGCTCGGCTTCCCGACCGGCCGCCGGCGAGTAGTCGCCGTCGTACTGGAGAGGCTGGACGACCTCGACGAACTTCTTGTCGAAACGCTTCTGCGCCTTCGCCTCGTCCTTGCGGTCGTTCGCACTCGACGGGCTGGCGACCAGCGCGATCGCGGCCGCCGAGAGGATCATCATGGTCTTCATGCTGCTTCGAGCTCCTTGAGGTCAATGTTGAGGTGATCGAGCCCGATCACGAACTCGTCCTTCACCGCATCGAACGATATGCTGGTCGGGATCGCACCGATCCTGGAGGGCCATGGCGTGCCGTTGTCCCGCAGATGCATCGACACCGCCTCGGCCGGGAAGCCGTGGATCGATGACGGTCTGTAGTTCCACAGCACCGCGAAGCTCTCGACGTCCATGAAGGTGTAGAGCGCCCGGAACTTGCCCTCGGCGTCCAGACCGTCGCCGCCCTCCTCGTACTCCATCCTCACGACCGCCAGGGCCATGTCCATGTCCAGTGCGATGTCGAGGCTCCGCGGCAGCTTTCGCATGCGGATCATCTCGGCCACCATGCCGGTGAAGTACCATTGGGTCTGACCCGCGTCCGTGTGGACGCGGGTCCATGCGACCATGTTGTCGGCTTCGTCGTTTCCGAACGCGCGGTTCATCCACGACGGCATCTCGTGATCTGCCCTCATCATGAGAGGATACTAGCGCGTAACGGACTTCTTGTCGCGCATGTTTTCGAGAACCGACTGATCGGGTCCGGTGCGCTGCGCGATGATCCTCGCGGCCACGACCATGCCGATGCCGACTCCGGGTCTCCTCGTCCCCAGAGTGGTCGGGCCCTTGGACAGAGTCGGCTTGTCGATGCGCTCGAGGGAGGCCGCCAGCTGGTGGATTCCACCACGGCGATGGTCGCCATGCTCCGGACCCTGGGGCACCTCCCTGCGCGGACCCGCGGCCGGCGCGGGCGCCAGTCTGCGTTCGCCCGCCGTTCCCGCCTTGCCGTAGGTCACGGACACGTTCGCGTTCCTCTGCGGCTGCGCCGCCGGACCACGACTTCCCGTCGGCGACGTCCTGGAGGGAGCCCTGTGATCGGCACCGGCCTCCTTCTGCGACTGGTGCGTGGCGCCCGCGGTCAGCACCGGGGCCGCCATGGGAGCCACGGTCGATATCGCCATGCCCGCCGCGAGGTTGCCGTTCGCGGTCGACGGGTCGACGGCCCGTCCGTTCGCAGGAGCGGCCGCTGGCGTTGTCTTCCGAGCCTGCTCCGCCTTGGCGTGACCGTCCTGGATCGGCTTCACGCCGCCGTCGTTCGCATTGACGGTCGGGCTTCTGCCCTGAGCGGGATCGGCTTCGCGCGCCGTCGGCTCGCGGACCTGCGGCTCGAATCTGGGCGACTGCACCGCATCGATGGCAGGCGCGACCTGGACGCCCTCCCGATCCTGCTCGCGTACGGACATCACCGGTTCACGAGGTCTCTCCGCCGCGATGTCGAGCGGAGTGGTATCGGGTGCCTTCTCCTCCAGCCGCGCGGAGGCGACGTCCGTCGATGCCGCGACGTCCCGCGCATCACCGGGGGCGACGTCGTCCGAGACCCGAGCCGCGGGGTCGCGACCGTCCGTGTTCATCGCCGTGGCCGCCTCGGCGGTCCCGGCCGGACCGGACGGCCCCGCGTCGGGACCATCGTTGCCCTGCACGGGAGATCCCGGACCCTGTCCGGGATCCTGGGGACCCTGTCCACCGGCGACGGGCGCATCCGGTCCGGGCGTGCTCGGATCCGGCTCGCCTCCGGTCGGAGGGGTGCCGCCACCGGATGCCTCCAGCACATCCTTCGCCGCGTTGTTCGCCTCCTTGGCGGCCTCGGCGTCCTTGCCGCGAGCCAGCTCCAGGTGGAACTCCTCGTTCTCCTTGTAGAGATTGATCTCCGCCTTGCGCTCGGCCTGTCTCCATCCGATCATGAGACCGGCGCCGACGCCGTGACCAAGCGACTGCAGCACCTCTATGCCGGTCTTTCCGTCGTTGCTGCCCGACTGGATGTGGCGCAGGTTCTTGAGGAGGCCTGCCTCCTTCTTGGGCATGTCCTTGCGACGTTCCCAGAGCTTGCGGGCCGCTTCGCGCTCATGGAAGTTGGGTCCGGGCTTCGGCTTGCTCGCGGTCTCCTTCTCGACCGCGGAGCTCCCCGCGATCGCCTGGTCCGCAGCGTTGCGTGCATCCTGATCCCTGCTCATGCCCTTCGCGTTGTCGAAGGTCGAGCCGAAGATCGCCAGCGTCTCGCGATGAGGTCTGTCGTCCGGCGCGTTCTCGACATGGCTGAGGTTCAGCCTGACGGTGGAGGGGTAGTCGGAACTGAGCGGATCGCCCGTGGCCGAGTCGTAGCCCTGCTGCATCCGGTCCGGGATCCTGTCGCCGTTGCGATCGGCGTCCTGGATGTAGCGGCCGTCGACCTGGAACGGTTCGTTCAGGGTGTTGTCGTCATCGGACATGATCTATCGGAGCCCCAGTATGCGTTCGGCGATATTGTGGACCGTCGCGAACCCCGCGTCAACGATCCGAAGACCATCAGAGCAGAAGGCCCTGTTTCGGCCCTGCCGTGGTCCGATGGCGTTCCGGTACCGTCAGGTTCCAGGACGGAGGCAGGAACGGAGCCCGGATGGGTCTGTCGCCGGCGACGTACTTCTGCTTTATGCGCGTCCTGTTGGCGATTCCCACCACCTCGGGGTGGGATCTCCGGGTGTACTTGGACGTCTCGCAGAAGCAGTTCTGCAGATCGATGGGCATGAGTCTCCGGCCGAACAGACCCTGGAATGGCAGGGACAGTCTCTCGAACTCCTCGTCCTGAATCCTGTACATCTCCATGATGACGTCCTCCGCCCTGCTGCCGGCGGCGTTCTCGAAGCACTTGGAGATTCCGTCGTGCGCACCCGGCCCCGCCACCACGAAGGCGGCCTCGTCGTGATCGATCATCGACGAGTAGTTGAGGTCGATCGCGTACTGGAAGGCCAGGAAGGGTCCGAGACCCGGCCATTCGAGCATCAGGTCGTAGACCTCCGACAGGTGCGAGGTAGCGCATACGCGTCCGGGCATGCCGGCGAGCATCATCCTCTCGAGCATCTCGAGATGGTTCGCATGCTTCCTTGCATGACCGTACGGGGGCGTGGGCATGATGTACGCGGCGGAATACAGCGCCGTGCCTCTCGCCATGGCCTCGTCGAGCACGCACGTCGCCTTCATCCTGTCGAACGACTGCCAGGACATGCCGCCAAGAGCCTGCTCTAGCAGGTTCCAGGTCTCTATCTTGTTGAATATCTTGAACAGGATCGTTCTGAAGAACACCTCGGCCGGCGCCTGCGTCCTTCCAGCACCGTACTGTATGTCCCTCACCAGATGCTGGCTGACGCGATCCAGAACCCGGTACGAGTTCGTGAACCTGTGCGATTGCAGGATGGGGTCCGTCGTCCACGGCCCGCTGGGATCGTCGAGCCTGCGAAGCCACATCATGTGGCGTTCGTGAGCGAACGTCCAGTATGCATCGAGCACCTTCGTGGGTCGGGGCAACGTCATCCGGCTTCGCTCTTCATCTGGTCGCGTCGTCTCTCAGGCTCCGCCGCATCTGGATCCTCCGCATGCTCGTCCTGATCGGCGACGTCGTGAGGCCCGTCGCCGCGGCTATGCCCGCGACGCTGGCCGTTCCGCGATCCATGATGCTCTGGACGAGTCTCTCGTCGTCCGACGAGTTCGGATTCTCGATGAGCCACAGCTCCGCCTTCCGGGCGAGATCGGGACGCTTCTCGAGCGAGGCCTCTCCTCTCGGCGCCAGCCCCCATCGGGACATCCGCTTCCCGATCCTGCCTGCGGAGACGAGGTATCCATCGCCCGCGAGGCTCTTCACGATGACCGAGATCGGTCGTGGAGGCTCGTGATCGTCTATGATGTCGAGACCCATCTCGTACGTCGTGAGCGGTCTTCCCGCCATCCGTACGGCCACGAGCACGAGTATGGCCGTCGTGAGACCTTCCGGCCTCCCCGCGCTGTGATCCGATGTTCTGTCCGCATGCCCCATGACGGGCAGTCTGGCCCTTGGAGAGCCGGATGTGAATACCCCCCATCGCGCCTAGACTCACGGCACCAGCTCCTCCGGTATCCTCAGCCTCCGCAGCAGGGTGGCGGTATAGCTTCTGTATCCGGATTCCAGTCGAAGCGCCAAGGCGTCCGCCTGGGCACGGACCCTCGGGTCCGACAGGATCCTCAGCATGGAATCCGTCGGCATGCCCGAGACGACCACGAGATTGTGGTTCACGGGCATGGCTCCCGCCGGGAGCCTCACGCCGCGGAGCGTCTGCGAGATCCGCGGCACGACCACTGCATCCGACGCCAGAGGCAGTCTTCCGTGGAAGGTCTCGGGCGGCAGCCAGGGGATCCTCTGTCTGCCCCTCGCCGGCATCCTCCCCAGATTGGAATCGAGATGCCTCATGACGGCGTCGGAGGGGCGCTCACGACTCGTCGCGATGGCCCATCTCCTGGGTTCGCCCGGCTCCGTTCCCGTCAGGTCCTCGGGTTCGTAGCAGGGAACGACCTCATGCCTCGCGAAGCCGCTCGGATCATCGACCATGAATATGCCGTCGGGGCCCAGCCACGGTGCGAGACGTATCGTGGCGATCTCGTCGAGGGTCCGGCCCTCGACGTGCGGAACAACGTCGATGGGGAAGGGGTCCGCACCGAGAGCCCTTCCGTTCCCGGTGGTCATGACCATCGCGACTGGATGCACCCTGGCGGGGGTCCCCCTGCCTCGCGCCTTGGGTCTGTAGAACGCCGAGGCGCTCTCGAGTCTCCGGATCGAGGCCACTGACCATGTCTCGCCCAGACGACGCCTGAGTTCGGACGAGCCCGAATTCAGAAGCCAGCGGTCGGCCGATATCAGACCGACGATGCCTTCGGGAGCGATGACGGCGGCCACACGGTCCAGATATGCGTACAGCATGTCCGGTCTCGCATGGGGACCGGTCGCCGCGTCGTATGCCGGTCTGTACGCTTCGGGCAGATTGGCGTATCTGAGATAGGGAGGGTTCGCCGCGATCCTGTCCCAGACTCCGCGCGGCACGTCGTCGATCAGGAAGTCCTTGATCTCGACGATCAGCATTGCCGCTCTCCTGGCCGCATCCCGGGACCATCTCCGATCCACGAGATGCGACTGCACGGCCGTACGCGCCGTTTCCGCCGCCTCGGCATGGAACTCGAAGCCGTGCACCGCCCACGATGCGCCGCGGACGTCGTCGATCGCCAGGTCGAGACGGCCGAGAGCGGCGACGAGGAAGCCGCCGTTGCCCGCTCCGGGGTCGAGAAGCCGTTCTCCCCGTTCCGGCCATCCCATCTCGTCGAGCAGTGAATCTATCTCGCTGGAGGCGGTGTATATTCCCGTCGACGCGTGGATCCTTGCGATGGCGCTGGTCGTCTCGGCGATGGTCGGGTTGGCGCTCGCCATCATGGCTTCCTGATCTCCAGTTCGATCGCGGCATCGGGCTGGTTCGCGCTTCCCAACGCCATCCTGATGCGGCCATCCCTGATCAGAAGCGCAGCGGCTCTCGGCGCCGCCCATCTCCTTCTGGTGGCGGGTCCGTCGGTCTCGGTCTCGAACCTGCCGTTCGATACCGTCATGACGGTGTGCCGCGCCCCCGTCTCCATGTCCATCAGCACATGTCCCCGGCGAAGGTCGCTCATGAACGCCGACGGTGACAGCGGTCTCCACCCGGAGGGAAGCGCCCTGGACTGCCTTCGCGACCAATAGTCCTCGTGGATCATGACCCTGATCCTGAATTCGCGTTCCTCATGGTCCGCCTGCGGAACGGAGCGGTCATGCGCGAACCTGCCCGCGGCCCGCGTCACGGCGTCCAGCAGATCACGTCTCGCCTTCTCGTCCCCGAGGTCGACGGGATGCTCGACTATCGCCACCTCGATGGTGGAGTCCGTCGAGGTGGTTCTCGAGACGACCGTGATCCTGGCTCCCGGATGCTCGTCGCACAGCATCCGGGACATGCGTCGGGCCGTCTCCGCCGGCGATGCCGTCGGATCGTGCAGATCGCCGGCGGCGCCGTCTTCAATGCTCATGGATCATCATCCCGTCAGTCTCGTCCTCGTCGGCGTGGAACTCGATCCTCTGCGCACCTTGCCGGAGAGCCTGATCGATCACCATCGTCATCTCGGGCGTCCAGGACCCACGGATCGCGTCGATCCTGTCGCGACGTGGAAGTCTGATGACGAAGCCCGCGTTGAGCGGATTCGTCACCAGGCCGTCATGGACGATCTCCTCACGGCATCTTCTTCCGGGAACGCCCTCCTCGATGTCGAACTGCGCATCGATCCTGAGCAGTTCGGCGCCCGTGAGATGGGACGTCGATGCGCAGGCCGTCACGATCGTCCGCAGCCTCGGTTCACATGATGCGATCGCGTCGGCTTCGCATTCCGTCATGACCGCTCCGCAGTCCGCCGGAAGTTCCCCCATGATCTGCGTCACGCAGTTCCCCAACCTGGGGTCTTCGGGGGTGCCCAGCCATGCCTCCGATTCCGCGTCCGTGCCTCCGGCCTCCATGAAGGACCGGTTGGCGATGGAATGCAGTCTTTCGCCATCGGTCACGTCGATCGACGACCTGGTCTCGATCCTCGTCATGCGGCGTCTCCCCTGCATCCAACCACTTCGGCGCGGACCCTGTCCGCCTCGATCTCGTCCGGATGCCGAGGCATCGGCCCCAGGTGCGGGACGTGACGGAGTGAACCGTCCTCGAGCCGTTCGACCATCGCCTCCTTGAGCGCCCATTCCGTCCATGACCCGGGCCTCGTCTTGGTCGCCTTCCTCCATAGTCCCTGCACGACCGTGAGCTTGGGTGCGGCGACGGCCTCGATGGTGAGGGCCTGCATGAACAGGTCGGGGTGCAGGGCATGCAGCCAGACCAGCTCCGCGGGTTTGCTGGCGGGGCAGAACGTGCATGCGCTCTTGATCGGGACCGGCAATCCGGCCCGGATTATCTCCGCCATGCACTCGATCCTGTCCATCCCGAACTCCCTGAGGGGATAGACGTATCTGAAGTGCCGATCATCGGGGATGTTGGCCCTTCTGGCGTCCTTGGGACCGGCGTCGTATCCTATCGCCCTGTAGATCGGCAGGCCTCTGGCCTTCGCCTCCAGGGCGCATATGAGCCCCTCGTCCTTCCATGGGCCTCTGCTCTTCCCGAGCACGTACCCATCCAGTGGTTCGTGCTTGAACTTGCCGGAGCATCCCCGTCCACCGTACGCGAGGCTCGGGAGCATCTGGTTGGCGATGCAGTTCCCGGCCAGCGTATCGTATCGCCCATGGGACTGTCTGTAGGCGACCCGCTCGATCTTCGGAAGATTGTGCTGCCTCAGCCATTCGTCGAACACGGCGATGTAGGCGTAGGTCTCGGGCTTCTCTCCACCGGTGTCGGCGAACAGGATGGCCGAGATGGGCACGCCCTCCCTCCATAGACGGATGATCATGGCGACGGAGTCCACCCCCATGCCGCAGCTGACTATCAGCGGTGACCCATCCTCTATGTCGAAGACGGAATGCAAGGGGGTGGTGTCGACCATCCGTCTCTCTTCTGGTTGCGGCCGGCGTCGTTCGACGCGCGGCGCGTTGTCTGTGGATCAGCGGCGGACGATGATGCGCCAGCACGGGTCGGTCCCGGTGAGGCAGCCCTCCTCCACCGTGGCCGCGATCTCGTCGAGCTGCTCCTGGGGGAATCTCACCCCCGGCGCCGTCCGCAGTTCCCACTGGAGCAGTCCGATGCCGTTCGTGACGCCCCTGCGCAGAAGGAGCGCGATGTGGTCGCACTCGTCCCCGTCCGGCACGGTGGTCTGCACCTTCCCGCGCTGGCCGAGCTCGAGTTCCACCATGATCCCCTTGAAGGGATTGGCGTATTGCGAGAGGCTCATGCCTGCACCTCCTTCACGACGATCCCGACGGTGCCGAGGTTCAGCGCCTCGCACAGATCGTCGATGTCCTCCGACGTGAGCGGCTCCAGTTCACCGCCCGACGAGGCGATGTCGTCGATCGCCATCGCACGATCGCCGTCCATGCGGATGTGACCGTCGTTCATGGCCTGCAGCAGTCGCAATCCGGCGTTCACCGCCGCCTCGTTGCGTCGTTCGTTAGGATGCACGTCTTTCTCCCTTCGCGTATTCGATGAATGCGCCTCGCGCGCATGATCTCTCCGGCATCACCCGTCAGGTCGGACCGGCGCCCTCCCCGTAGGCTCCGATCGGGAGGCGCCAATCGTCGACGATGATTGGCGTGTCGTAGGTCGTCGACAGCGCCCTCTCGACCATCATCGGGTCCATGTCGTACGGCGTCCCGCCGTCAGCGAGTTGACCGAGCGTGGCGCCCTTCCGCAGGGTGTGACCGAATTCGACCTCCAGTCTCTCCAGCAGCGCGAAGCGTTCGGGCGAGATCAGGCGTATGGATGCCCACTGGTCCTTGGATCCGAAGATGCAGGTCTGGCACGACGCGCGTCCCCACCCGAGGTGGTAGCACGGGTGCGCGTCGACCCCGTGCCTTCCGATGATCTCCCAGACCTGCTCCTCGCTCCATCCGTGGATGGGTCGCCAGTGATCCACGTGACGTCTGGCGATCTTCCCGGGCGCATGATTCCTGTGGGGTTCGAGCGTGGCGTACTTGGCCCTCGCGGACGACTCCTGCGCACGTTCCCCGGTCACGACAAGCACGCGCTTGCCCTTGAACCTGTCCTGTCCCGCTATGGCGGCGGCCGACACGTCGATCTTGGCCACGCTCGAGCACCAGCGGGTCCTCAGATCCGCCGCCAACGCGGGGAACCTGCGTCTGGTCGAGATCTTCCCGCGCTCGCCGCCGGCGGTCCTGATCCCGTCCGGGGTCTCGTACATCACGGCCTTGGTGCGGTCGTCCTGCTTGAGCAGTTCGCCCGCCAGACCCCCCACGCGCCACGAGTGGTAGATCGTGAGGCCGAGCGCGGCCGCGAAGGCGTCGCAGTACGCCGGTGTCACCGGCCAGTCGAAGAACGTCTCCGCATGACCGTCGATGTCATGATGCCAGAGCTCCGGCCTCACCCCCATCTCGAGCAGCATCAGAACGCATGCCACGGAGTCCTTGCCTCCGGAGAACATGACGATGACCACGTCGTAGCTCTGCAGATCGACGTGGGAGGTGTCGTCCATCCTGATGATGTCCCTCACGCGTCTCTCGCGAGGCATCTCCCCGAACAGCGTCAGCTGGTTCATTTCTCTCGTCCTTCCGGCATTCCTGCCGGATACAGGACCTCACGTGGATGATGGATGTGCTTCGCCGCATCCCATCGTCCCGCCCATCATCTGAGCGCGGCGATCCTCGTGGCACTGATCGCCAGAGCCGAGTCGCTGATGTCGTTGAGCTCGACGTCGATGTACGATTGGATCTTGCGCGGCTTGTACCCGTCGAAGACCCTCAGCACCCTCTTCGACTCGTGGTCGAAGATGCATGCGGTGACGAGTTCGAAGCACCTCTCGGGCATGTGTTCGATGTCGCACTCGTCGTTGAAGACCAGGATCCGGTTGCCCTTGCGCAGCCTCGACAGCTGGGTCAGGAGATCCGTCTCCCTCGGTCTGTCCTGGATGACGACGGTCGCCATCGCCGGATGACCGACGCATGGGATGCCGAGCTCGTTCATGACCTCCTGGATGCAATCGAGCGTGGGGACCACATGCACGACGTCCTTCTGCTGCAGCCCGATGCAGCTCATCGCCATGTAATGGATGCGGCGCATCCTGCTCGGCGTGCCGTTGGCGATGCTCTCCCTGAGGGCGCTCCCGTTCCTGATCATACGCGACCCCCGTGATTCACCGAGTTCCGTCGCGTGAACCACGTCGCGTGGATCAGGCCAGCCATCATCCCATATGCGAGACCGGGAAGCGCATGGAGCGCCTCCGTCCGGACGCCCATGCCGAGGACCGCGTCCTCGGCGAGCAGTCGGCCGGTTTCGAACGAGGCCGGGAATGGAAGCATCGCGTACATGCAGGCCGCCGCGCAGCCGATGATCGCGGATTCCACCCGGAAGGGGAATTCATGTCCGGCCGATTCAGGATGCAGAACGGCCACCGTCGCCGCGATCGAACGCGTGCGACGCACCTTCCTCTCATTCTGCCTCTCGGCCCCCATGCGGCTCCCCCCGGAGTGGCAACGACGGACGTCGTTCCTGTTCCGATAATGGACGGGAGAGCGGCATTGGGCAAACGGTTTTTCGCCACGGCATCATCACGATCGTGCCGTTTGCGCCTCCAAGCCCGCAATCATTGGCCGACGGGTCGTCGGCGACCTTCAGATTCCTCTTCCGGCCGCCTCCACCTCGATCGTCGTCATGCCCGAATCGACGGATGCGACGGCCGCGGACCGTCGGACGAACCTGATCTGAGCCGAGCCGTCACGCTTGTATTCCTCGACGGCGCGTCGATGGGCCTCGTTCGGATCGTGGGTCCACCATACCGATCCTCGCTCATCCATGACGGGGAACCACGATCCGCTCCTGTCGCCTCGGACCCGGTAGGACATCATCGACCACAGACGATCGGTGGCCACCCGACGCATGACCTCCATGATCGCGGCGACGACCTGTTCCGGCGTCCTGTCCGCGTCGACGTCGTGCTGACGGAATCCCAGCAGACGACCGGATTCGGCGTACCGGTCCGCACAGGCGCGCTCGTAGTCGAGGTCGTCGCTCTCGTATCTGTCGTCGCTCACGGCGCGACCGCCCCGTCTTGAGGCGGCGACCTCGACCGGGAGATGGAGGTGGAACTGCATGTCGGGAGACAGTCCCCAGCACCATTCGCCATGGGCCGAGATCACCTCGTCCGTCGACAGGGGCGGCCCTCCCTCGGGTCGCAGGGTCTGGTACACCAGCGTCGAGGCGACGAACCTGTCGCACAGCACGATCGTCCCGCGCTCGATCGACGGCAGGATGACCTTCCTGATGTGGTTGCGTCTCGCCGCCATGAAGAGAAGGGTCTGCTCATGCGGATCCATCGGAACCTGGGGATCGAGCAGAAGGGTGCGGATCTTCTCCGCGGTCACGCTCCCGCCCGGCTCGCGCGTGGTGATGACGTCCGCACCCGCCTCCTTCATCAGTTCCGCCACGCGACGCATCGCGGTCGTCTTGCCGGAGCCGTTCGGACCCTCGAAGACGAAGAACATCCCCTTGGCCCCCGTCGCAACCTGATTCATGCCTTCTCCTTCTCGCGCAGGGCTTTCGCCTTACGTCCTTCGTTCACGTGTCTGGCGAGTAGCGCGCCGCCGAGGACGAAGCCTCCCGGCATCAGCAGTATGGTGGCGACCAGTGCCATCCGCCGTGCACCCTTGCAGTCCCTCATGGTCAAGCCGTATCCTTCCTGCGGGCCGGATCGTGTCCGTGACCCTCTATGCGTTCCATTACCGCATTGGTCATGTCGTAGCACCACTCGTCCCACTGGTCGTGCGTGATGATCGGCAGCCGAAGGTCCCGGGCATCCCTCGATCTGGCCGTCGTTCCGTCCTGATCCGACGAGACGACGATCGTCGTGAGGGCCGTAGGTCTCTCGACGACCCTCCACCCCAGGGATGCGGCGTGATCCACGTACTCCTCCCTGTTGCCGGCGGCTCCCTGCCCGACGAAGCAGATCGTCGGTCTTCCGTCCCAGATCATGCGTTCCCGCTCGCCGGTCCGGGGAGGCGCCAGGCCTCTCCACACCCGATCGTCGCGCCATGTGGCCTGCCAGTCGAGGGGAGGGTGGATCCTGCCCTTCAATCGCCTCATCGCGCGATCGGCGTTCCTGCGGTCCTCAATGGGCACCATGTGCCGTTCCCCGCCGACCAGCGTCGCATCGATGTGACTGCACCAGTCCACGCCGTTGCAGGAGCACGTGGCGGTGCGCGTCCCCACGCTGATCACATGCATCGCATGCCGGTCCTTGCGGCCGGCGCATCTGAAGACGATGTCTTTCTCCACATGCTGCGTCATGACCTCAGATCCTTATCTCGTGCCCGAAGACCATCGCGATGTGATCCGCCACCTTCGGACCGATGCCCTTCACCTCCCTGAGCGCACGGACGTCCGCGTTGGCGATCGCGCGGATCGATCCGAAGTGCTCCACGAGCGCCTTCACCCTCTCCTCGGATACGCCGTTGAGGTGCGACAGGAGGAAGCGCGCCAGCATGGACGGATCGGCGGCGATCTCCCTCTTCTCCATCGGATCCGGCGTCCTAGCCGACGAGAACATGCCAAACATGTGATGCTTGACGGCCTGCACGATCATGTAGACCGAGTGTCGGGTGTTCATGGTCGGCGTCACGTGGATGCCGTGGATGTTCTGAAGGTAGGAGAGCGTGCTCGTCAGTCTGTTGAGGACGTAGTGACGTCTGGCGTACGGTCCTCCCTCGATCAGCAGGATCCTGTGCAGACCCGTAGCCGCCATTGCCTCGGCCTGTCCCATGAGTCTGGCGGCGCCGTCCCCGATCGAGGCGTCGAAGTCCTCCGCCGCCTTCCTCTCTATGACTATCCGTCCTTCGACGACATAGTCGCCGACCGCGAGTTCGGTCCTGACGACCTCGAGGTTGGGCACTCTTCGGAGTGCCGTGAGGATCGACTGCGGCTCCCTATGGTCGACCAGCAGCCTCACGGGTTCCGGGAGGGGATGCTTGAGGCTCGAGGGGTCGAGTCTCTCCGTGTCGGAGACGACGTATGCGCAAGGCAGCATGTGGCGCATCTCCGGCGAGACCGGAGCCGGATCGTCCTGCACCGCCATGTCGGCGTGCGCATCGGCCCTCATCGTCAACGGAACGACCGCGGCTCTTCCGTCGGGCACCATCGCCGAGAGTTCGTCGAACCAGATGGGGACCGGGTCGAACACCTTGCGAGCCAGGGCGGCCGCCTCCACGGGACCGATCCCGGCATTGGCCGAGTTCCAGGCGATCACGCCCGCGCGACCATCGATCTTCCGACCGGACCTCTGGCCGAAGAACGGCGGGTAGCCCGGGATGTCTATGTACACTCTGGCCATCACGGGTCTATCGCCCGGCAGCCTGGCGGGATTCCACACTCTCAGGACCGCCTTGCCCCTCAGCGCCGGATCATGCTGCTTCTCCCTGTACTCGGTGCGGGCGAGATCTATGGCGGCCGTCACCGCGGCCTCCGAGGCGGCGCGGGCCGCCAGCAACGACGAGACCTCCGGTCCCTGCGGATCCACGTCGGGATGCGCGTATACGCCGGTCGCGATCCTGATCAGTTCACCCTGAACCGTCAGCTGGGCGAGTCGACCCGCCGCGTCGTGTCCCAGCCCTTCGCGGACCTCGGGGACCGACGCGACCCTTCTGATCCGCATCCATTCGAGGAGTCTGGTGCGCGGCGCTTCCGCCTGCAGGCGGCGAACGGTCTCGGAACGAGCCGCTCTCTCGACCGGGGCCATCGACGCGATGCGCCTCTCTACGGGATACAGGGAGGACCCTGCCCTCCCGAGCGCGTCGACCAGTCTGGGATCCTCGTCATGAATGCCCGGCAGTGCGTAAACGCCTCTGCCGGGACTGACGAGCTGCCCTCTGACGACGAGCGTCGACAGCGCGGATGCCGCACGGGGACCGAGCGTCTCGATCGTCTCCGCACGCGTGAAGGCACCCCTCTCGAGAGAGAACCTCCTGACGGCCGAGGATGGCGAATCCTCCATGCTCATCGTCTGCCGAGCATCCTGGACGACATGTCGATCCGCCGTCCGGTCTGCAGCTGGCCTCCCTCGCTCACCTTCCTGGCGACCCGTCTCGAGGCCATCCTGGGTCTGAGCATGGTCTCGAAGTCCGACGCGGCGGCGGGTTCGTCCCTGCGGTTGAACTGCGGCCTGTAGATCGACAGCTCCCTCTTCGCCCTGCTGAGAGCGACGTAGAGCAGACGCATCTCCTCGTCTGGATCGTCCGCGAATCCGGCGGGCATGTGACCTCTGATCATGGACGGGATGTGCACCGCATGCCATTCCAGTCCCTTCGCGCCGTGGATCGTCGAGATGGTGACCGGATCCTCCTCCTGGCGCTCCTTGTCGCTCGTCTTCTTCTGGTCGACGGACCGGTCGAGGGTGATGGCCGTCAGGAACCCCTCGATCGACCTGTACTGGGCCGCGACGATCTGGATCGCCTCGAAGTCGCGTCTGCGCTCCTGCCAGTCATCGCGCCAGTCCTTCATGGTGCTCCAGAAGGGCTCCATGATCCTGATGGTCTCCGCCAGGGACACGTCGGGGTCGCGGTCGGGGTGCATCATGGCACGCAACCCGGGCACCAGTCCCACGAAGTCGAGATCCCTCGATTCCTCCTCCTCGGCGAGGATGTCGAGGATCTCCTCCTGATCCTGGGTCGTGACGAGCCGGTCGGTGATGGCACCGGCCGCGACGTCCCCGACACCCTTGTATCGCTTGAGCAGACGCAGCCATGCCGGCTCGTGCCGCGTGTTCGTCGCCAGGCGCGCGAAGCTCAGCAGATCCTTGACGTGGGCGGCCTCGTCGATCTTCAGACCGCCCACGACCTTGTAGGGGATGCGTCTGCTGGTGAACTCGCCCTCGATGATGCGGGCGAACGACATCGCCCTGACGAGGACGGCGCATTCCGAGATCTCGCCTCCGTTCGCCTTGTGCGACAGGATGGAATCGGCGATCGCCTTTGCCTGCGCGATCTCGTCCTGGACCTCGATCATCGTCGGACGCTCGCCGATCTCGCCGACCGCGGACGAGAGCGTCCGTTCGAAACCGGTCTTCAGTCGCCTGTCCACCACGTTGACGAGATCGACGATCTCCGAGGACGATCTGTAGTTGGTGTGCAGATCGATGACGCGGCACGATTCGAACCTGTCGCGGAACTCGACCATCGTGGCCGGGGCGGACCCTCTGAAGCCGAAGATCGACTGGCTCGGGTCGCCGACGACCATGACGTTGCCCCCGTCCCCGGCCAGGCCGTAGACGATGTCGAGCTGCAGCGCGTTGGTGTCCTGGTACTCGTCGATCATGACGAAGTCCCACTGCGATCTGATCTGCGGTCCGAGCTCCGGATCCTCGAGCAGCGCCGCCATGTACTCGAGGGCATCGTCGTAGTCGAGCAGGCGTCTCTCCTGCTTGTACGTGATGTATGCATCCCTGACCTCCAGGAACGATTCGACGAGACCGCCGTGCTCGCGACACAGCCTCGAGACCACGTCCTCCATCGTCAGACGGGTGTTGGCGGCGTAGCTGATCACCTTGTGGACCGTCTTGGGAGGAGGCCAGTTGTCCTCACCCTTCCTGAGAGGCTCCATGACCTTCTTCACGATCTCGGTGCAGTCCTGCGGATCGATGACCGTGAAGGGTCTGTCGGCACCGAAGACGTGCGAGTTGCGGTTCACTATCCGGGTGGCGAGCGCATGGAAGGTGCCTCCCGACAACCTTTCGCATGCCGGCTCGATCGCGGCCGCGCGTGCCATCATCTGGCGTGCGGACTGTCTGGTGAAGGTGAGCAGTAGCACCCGTTCCGGAGCCGCGCCCGCCCTGACCAGTTCGGCCGCCCTGTGCGTCAGCACGGCCGTCTTTCCCGCGCCCGGTCCGGCCAGGACCACGCATGGTCCTTCCACATGCGAGATGGCGGCCAGCTGCTGGGCGTTGAAACTAGGCGTCGAATTCATGGTGCTCTTCTTCCCCTGGGAGCGCGGACGCCCATTCGGACGCCTCTCCCTTTCCTATCCAACCCTCGGTTCGTCGTCACGACGAAACGATCCATCCCGTAATCCAACCCCGGGGGGTTCCCAAGCACATCGTCTTCGGGCCAGGATTTGTGTATTGCAACGAACCGGGGGGTTCCAAGGTGAATTTGTTCAAGGGAGCGGCGGTCGTCGCCGCGGTCGCGTGTGCGGCTCAGGCCGTGCCCGCCGCCGCTCAGCAGTTCGATACGCTCGTTCCCGTCTCCGCACCTGTGACCGGCAACGTCCGCGAGCACGGCTGCCTGACCGAGGCGATCTATCGCGAGGCGGGTGCCGAGCCGATGAAGGGCCGCATGGCCGTCGCTCAGGTCATCATGAACAGGACGCGCTCCGGCATCTTCCCGTCCACGGTCTGCGGTGTGATCCATCAGCGTGGGCAGTTCACCTTCCCGAAGGGCCTGGGTCCCCGCAAGGGTCCTGGCGAGGCCAGGCTATGGGCCGAGGCGAGGTCGATCGCCTCGCTGGCGCTGAGGGGCGCGTTGAACGGCCTGTCCGAACGCGCCGTGTTCTTCCACGCGGTCTCCGCCCGCAACACGATCAAGCGGACGAGTCTGGTCGCCGTGATCGGCCGCCACGCGTTCTACGCGCAGCGCTGATCCTCAGCGTTCGCCCAGGGGCTTTCTGCCCCGATCGACGAGCAGCATGTCGATCGACTCCCCGATCAGCGCCTGGATGCGCGTTCCCTCGTCATCCGCGATGTCGTGAAGAGTGGAGCTGAGCTCCTGGCTGAAGTATCCGACGACCGCCTTCTTGCCGATCCTCGCCTTTGCCCGCGTGCTCTTGTTGGCGCCGGTTGAGGCGTTTGTCATGTTGGTTGTCCGCCGTGCTGTCTCGTCGCGAGCCGGATGGTTCGCCTTCCGGTGATGACATAGCACGACGGGCCGTGCTGTCAAAGTCGTCGCTCGACCGACCTTCGGCTCATCAGTCTCGCGACCACGGCGTCCACGACGCCCCTCGGCATCACGGCATCGACCCTGAGGACGACCGGTCGAGGTGACGGACCGGCCGAAGGTTCGATGACCACCCGGGTCCGGTCACGGACCAGTTCTGCGATCGTCTCGGCTCTGCTCCGGTCCATCCTCGCATTGATGACGAGTCTGGTTCCGCCATCCGTCTCGGCCATCAGCAGGTAGGGGACCTCCTCCGCGGAGTCGGCGAGACGCAGGATCCGCTCGTCGCGCAGCGCGACCGAGATCCTCTCCATGACGGCATGCGGCACGGACCGGCGTTCACCCTTCATGGATTCGTCGATTATCCGTGCTTCTATGCCGCTCGCCCTGACGATCCTCGCCATGTCGATGCCGCGATCCAGCGCCCTGAGGACACCTGCCACGACCGGGCCGCTCGGCACCCTGCGTCCGTCGTCCACGTAGGCATCCAGCACGTACGTCACGTCCGGCTCCTCCGGATCGACGATGGTCTCGTGCTCCGGCACTGCGCGAAGGGGATCCAGCGACCCCTCCTCCAGACGGTATGCATGTTCGATCATCCTGGCGGATGTCTGGTCAATCGGCTCGCACGAGGAGCATGACGGGGACATCGCCCTGCGAGCCTCGTCATCGATGTCCCCGATCGGCCCGTCACGACGGGCTCGTAGAGTTTCCATCGCGTCATGCTGCCGCTTCAGCGACCATATCTGCTGACGTCTCGTCAGGTCGTTCCAACGCGGCATCACTTTCCCACCATCTCGAACCATTCCTCCTCGGTCATGCATCGCACACCGAGCGTGGTGGCCTTCTTCAGCTTGTCGCCGGCGCCGGGACCGTGGACGAGGATGTCGGTCTTGGCCGACACGCTCCCGGAGGTGCGCGCTCCCAGACGTTCCGCGTGGGCCTCGGCCTCCTTGCGGCCCATCTGCTCCAGCTTCCCGGTGAACACGATCGTCTTCCCGGTGATCTCGGACGCCTGGGTCTCGAAGACCACGTCCTCGACGTGGATCTCCGAGCACAGGTCGTCGAGCATGCTCCTGTTGTGCGGATCGTCCAGGAAGTCCAGGAGCGAGGAGACTATCTCCCTGCCCACCTGGGGTATCGCGATCCTTTCGGCCATCCGGATGGCGAGTTCGACCTCGAAGCGCGCCTCGTCGAACGGACCGTTCCTGTTCGATCCCCAGTCGCCCGTCTCCGCGGCTCGTTCACGAGCTGCTTCCCGCTCCGCCTGCAGCTGAGCCATGCTCTCCAGCAATGCACCCATGCTGCCGTAGCGCCTGGCCAGCAGGGTCGTGACGGTGTCTCCGACGTGCCGGATGCCGAAGGCGTACAGCACCCTGTCGAGCGGCGCGGAACGGCGGGCCTCTATCGCGGCGAGCAGCTTGGTGACCGACGTCGCACCCCACCCGCCTAGAGCCGCGATCGCGGCGGCCTTGTCCGCCAGACGGTACACGTCCGCCGGTTCTGCGAGGAAGCCCGCGTCGATCAGACCCGCCACGTCCTTCTTCCCGAGGCCATCGATGTCGAGCGCGGCCTTGGACACCATGTGTGCGAGACGCTCACGCCGCTGTGCGTCGCATGCCAGACCCGCCACGCATCTGCGGTCGGCCTCGCCGGCCTCCCTTACCGCGTGGCCGCCGCACACGGCGCAGGTGTCGGGGAAGACGAACCGGTCCCTCGAACCGCGATCCTCGCCTTCCATGGCCGCCAGCCCCACGATCTGCGGAATGACGTCGCCCGCGCGTTGTACCACGACTAGATCGCCGACCCGGTAGTCATGCTTCAGGATCTCGTCCTCGTTGTGGAGCGTGGCGTTCGTGACGACCACGCCACCGACGTTGACGGGTTCGAGGCGTGCGACCGGCGTCTGCTTGCCGGTGCGACCCACTTGGATGTCGATCGCCCTGAGCCTGGTCCTCACGCGTTCGGCCGCGAACTTGTGGGCGATCGCGTATCTCGGCACCCTGGACACGGTGCCGAGTCTGCGCTGAAGCCCCCTGTCCGACACCTTGTAGACCACGCCGTCGATGTCGTAGCCCAGGCCGCCCCTCTTGGCTCCTATGCTCCTCTGGTGAGCCAGCAGGGATTCCACGTCAGGACATTCCGCGAAGTCGGGATTGACCTTGAAGCCGTATGATTCGAGTTCGGCCACGACCTCCCTCTGCGTCGCGGCAGGCGTACCGTCGGTCTGCGCTATCTCGTAGGCCCAGAACCTTAGGGGCCGCCTTGCCGTCTCGGCGGGATCGATCTGCCTGATGGCCCCGGCGGCCCCGTTGCGGCAGTTCGCCAGGGGCTTCCTGCCCTCCTCGACGAACATGGCGTTGATGGCCGCGAAGTCTCCGTGAGACATGTAGATCTCACCCCGGACCTCGATCCTGTGCGGATGCGACCCGGTCAGCCGGCGAGGCACGTCAGAGATCGTCAGGACCTGGGCGGTCACGACCTCGCCGACGATCTTGTCCCCGCGCGTCACGGCGCGCAGCAGGCATCCGTCCTCGTATATGAGGGAGCAGGACAGACCGTCGTCCTTGGGTTCGGCGACGTAGGAGATCGAACCCGGCTCGAGACCGAGATACTCGCAGGTCCTCCTGTCGAAATCGAAGACGTCCTCGTCTGTGAACGCGTTGTCGAGGCTCAGCATGGGAACCTCGTGGGCGATCCTGGGCAGTCTGCCCTTGGGGGTCGCGCCGACCCTGTCCACCGGCATGTCCTCGGTGACGAGATCGGGCCTCCCCTTCAGGATCTGCAGGGCTCTGAGCCTCAGACCGTCGTATTCGTCGTCCGAGATCTCGGGCTCGTCCGTGTTGTGGTAGAGGTCCTGATGCCGTTCGAGTTCGGACTGTATGCCGGCGAGTTCGATCGCCTCCGCATCCCGGCCGACCTGTGTTGGAGCCTCCGCGAATTCGAACAGATCCATCTTCAATCTTCCTCGTGCTGGGGGAGCATCCGCTCCCTCGTCTTCCATTCCGTCATCGCGCCCTTCACGACGAGCCAGGCCATGACCGTGAAGGTCGTCATGCAGGCCAGCGCGTTCAGATCCGCCATCGTCAGACCCATCCACTGCCACTGAGGCACGTCGCACCGCACGTACGGCACCTTCATTATCTCATCCAGCGCGTTGCCGCTCTTGCCTATGGTGGAGGCGCATGGCGTGTGGAGGATCCACCAATGCCTCTCTCCACCCAGCTGGTGGATGGCGATTCCTCCGGAAGCCGCCATGGCCACCGCGCTGGCCGGCGCCATCGCTCTTCCGATTGCTAGGCGGCGGAGCAGCATGCCGATGCACGCCAGTGCCATCGCGATCCAGAGCGCCGTCCTCTGCTCGAGGCACATCTCGCAGGGGACGAGACCCAGCCCGTGCTGCATGCCCATCGCGGTGGCCAGAAGAACGGCCGGTGCGATCGCTCCCAGCATCAGCGCCCTGTTCAGGGCTATCCGTCCGTGGTCGCCCATGTCAGAGATCCAACCTCGCCTGTCTAAGTGGTCCGAAGGTCATCCTGTGATGCGTCGTGGCCCCATGCTGCGCTATGCCGACCAGATGTCTCGGACTGCCGTAGCCCTTGTTCGAGGTCCAATCGTACCATGGATGCTCCAGATGGAGCTCGTCCATCAGCGAATCCCGTGCGACCTTGGCGACGATCGAGGCCGCGGCGATCTCCGCGACGAGGTCGTCTCCGCCGATCACGGTCTCGATCGAGGCCGAAGTGTTCAGCACCGGGGCCTTGTTGCCGTCCACGAGCACGCGCATCGGCCGGACATGGTTCGGCAATCCCTCGAACGCGCGTCGCATTGCGAGCATCGTCGCCTTCAGGATGTTGATGCGGTCGATCTCCTCGACGCTCGCGATGCCTATGGAGACGTGGGCGTTCGTCCTTATGACCGCATCCAGCGACGTTCTCATACGGTGGGACAGCTTCTTGGAGTCCCGCAGTCCGCTCGGGACCTCGGTATGGAACGCGACCGCGCATGCCATGACCGGACCGGCCAGACATCCACGTCCGACCTCGTCTATGCCGCAGATCACGTCCTACATCCCCGTCCGTGCGATCCGGCCGGCGTCGGACGCCTCCCGGTCCGGAGCCGGTCTTCCGACCGCACCCAGGACACGGGTGTACATTGCCTGGTCGGCCGTCATCGTGAGATCCATCGGCTGAAGATCGAAGTACGTCCCGTATGGTCCGAACAGCGTCTCGGATCCTTCCCATCTTCGTCCGATCGCGACGCTCAGCCCGTAGCTGCCGGTGGGGAGTCTTATGCGTATGCTGTCGCCGCGCAGATACAGATCCGCGACGGGCCTTCCGCCGTCATCCTTGACGCGCACGACCTTGCGCCTGGTGTCGCCCGTCCGATCCTCGAAGGTGATGTCCGCTATGCCCCGACCGGGTTCCAGACCCTTGAGGTACCAACCGACCGACGCCTTGCTCGGAAACGGCATCTCGGGTCTGTGGAACCGGCTGGGCGCGGCCGCGGCGCCTCTCGCTGCAACCGACTCGGGTGTTCCCATGGTCCATTCCGTCACTCGGGAATCGTTCAGTCTTCCCTGTGGCGGCGACTGGACGGTCACGATGGATCTGGGTGGAGTCACGTCCGGAAACGTCTCTCCCAGAGGTGGGAGCTCCGGCAGGGGAAGAGCCGCGGCGACGATCGGCATGTCCTCGACGAACGCCTCGCTTCTCGAGACCATGAGACCGATGTGTCCGAGCGCCAGGAGCGATGCGAGCAGGCCGAAGGCCAGTCCGTGACCGACGCCGCGCCGCTTCCTACCGTTCACTTCGTCTTGGTTCATGTGGACCCCCTGTCCGCACGTTAGTCGAGTGGATGCAAGTTGTCAGCAGAGATCGTCCGTTCAGGAGAAGGCGCAGCGCCTGCACGTGTCGTGACGCACCCTGTAGCCTATGGGCGTGCCGCATTCGATGCAGTTCCTATGGATGTGGCGTTGACGCAGGGCGTCCTCGATCATGCGGTTGCCGTCCCTCCTCGTGTCGAACGCGATCTGCGCATCCTCGAAGATCCAGGGCCAGCGTCTCGACAGCCAGAGATAGGCTCCGGCCTGCACGACCGTACGCTCTATCTCCTTCAGCCGGTGATCGTCGATCTCGATCCCTCCCTCGTAGACCAGATGCGGCGATCGGACGGCGAGTCCGAGCTGCTGGATGCGCGCCCACTCCTCGACCAGACGCCTGTTGTCCTGATCCCGCAGCGTGAGCGGACAGCCGATCCATGCATGCTTGTCCTCTATGGTGAGGTCGAACTGCTCGATCGTCTGCAGAAGATCGATCGTGTCGGGGTCGATCTGGCATCTGTAGTCCGGCCCCTTCCTCAGCAGTGCGGAGACCGCCGGCAGGGCCTTGCTCAGGACGTCGATCTCCAGGACCTCCATGCCCTCCTTGATCTGCTTGATGGAAGGCCAGATGAACGGACGCGGATCCTGGGTCGGCGCCGGCTGCCTCGATAGGGCGCGGGTGATCGGCCCGATGCTCGCACCGGCACCGGTCAGCATGCCCACGTATCCGCCCTCCTGCCCCATCCGTCCGGCGCGACCGCCGATCTGCCTGATCTCGGATTCCTCGAGGTCCCTGACGATCCTGCCGTCGTACTTGACCAGCGCCGAGAATATGACCCTGTCGATCGGCAGATTGAGCCCCATGCCGATCGCATCCGTCGCGATCAGGATCTCGGCCTCTCCGGACGAGAACCTGCGGGCCTCGGACCTGCGGACCTCCGGCCCCAGAGCCCCGTAGATCGTGGCGACGCGGAACGGATGACCCGTGATCGGATTGACGAGCCTTGAGATCTCCGCCTTCATCGCCAGGACGTTGGTCCTGCTGAAGGCGATGACCGCATCACCGGAGCGTAGCCCCGTCGGCTCGATCGCGCATGGCATCGCCGACAGCGGAGCGCGGCGCTCGAACTCGTGAAGCTCGACGGTCTCTCCGGTGAGGTCGGCGATGCGGTCCAGGATGGGAAGGCAGTCCATCGAGCCCGTGACCACCAGCACGTCGCATCTCGAATGGAACACGGCTCTGGTCCATGCCCAGCCACGCTGAGGATTGTCGAGCAGCTGCGCCTCGTCGACGACGACGACCGAGTAGTGCCGGTCGACGTCGGCCATCTCTATCGTGGCTGAGAGGTGGGTCGACGACTCGTGCTCGATCGTCTCCTCGCCGGTTCTCATGGAGACCGCGAGCCCCTTCTCGCGCATCCTGTCGTACTGCTCCATGGCCATGAGCCGCAGCGGACCCAGATACGCTCCGGAGGGAGCGGCCGCCATCATCTCGAGCCCCGAATGGGTCTTGCCCGAGTTGGTGGGGCCCAGCAGAGCGATGATCCTGCGCGCCGGAACGGTGTCGTCCAGGGCGACGATCGAGCTGATATCGTGCGGATTGGCCGACATGCGCGCAAGGGCGACCGATCTCGTCAGAGCCTTCGCATGGACGGTCTCGATGGTCGCGACGATCGCGCTGGGGATCGTCGTCCTCACGTCCATCTGACGCATCGCGGTCTTCACGTAGACTAGATCCTCGTCCGTGGCCGAGAGCATCGCGTCCATGTCGAGCTCGAGACACCTGCGTCGGATCGGCTCGGCACTGAGGCGCGATGCGGATCTCAGTCTCTGGGCCAGCGCGCGCATCCCCGACTCGTTCGGCTCGTCGGATGCGAGAAGATCCCTGTCCGCCTGCCTGATCTCGTCGATCTCCATCCAGAAGCGGATGCCCGTCTTGGCGATGTTCATGTGGACCTTGGATTCCCACATGGTGCCCGCCATGCGGTAATCGCCCCTCGCCATGCTGAGGAACTGCTCGAGCGATCTTCTGGATCTGGCGCCGACGTCCTTGATGGCGCGACGCTTCGAGATCTCCTCGTTGACGATGTCGGACGTTATCTCATGACCCGACAGATTCCGCATGAGAGAACGCAGCTCACGGTGACTGAGTTCGCATCCGCTCTGTCTGGAGATGTCCCTGATGCGCGAGAGGCGCGCCCGCTGGGCCTTGGACCCCGACACCTCAGCCCACTTCCGAGACATGGAGCGAGAAGTCCGACGCGTCCTCGACCAGCGTCATCAGATCGTCGTCGTCCATGGTCTCGATCGTCACTCCGCGCGCCACGCAGGTCTTGATCATCGCTCCGATGATCATGCTGGTGAGATGCGATTCCGTCTCGTCGTCATGTTCGAACTCGGCCGCCCGGATCCTCAGGGCCCGACCGATCGCCTTCTCGGATCTGGCGATCGCCGAGGCGCACCCGAAGCCGGCCGCGGCGGAGCGCGGGATCGTCGCGAGCGTCCGCGCCAGTGCGTGATGACGCGTCAACGTCTCGGCCATGAGATCCACGGGAACGGTCCTGTCGTGACTCATCCCGAGTGCCAGAGCCGCCTCGTCCACCATCTGCGGCGCCATGCCCTGGGCCGCGAAGGGATCCCCGAAGTCCGCATCCTCGGCATCCGCCATCGCGCTTGCGGTGGCGGTGACCGCCGCGCTTCTGGCCTCCCTCACGTCCGTAGGGGATTCGATGATCGACGGATGCGACTCCGCCGCCCTTCGTATCGCATTGGCGAGGGGTGTGGTGATCATTGCCGTAGCGGGATGAGCCGTGGGGGCGTTCTCGTCCGTGTCCATTCCGAGGAAGCTAACATGCCGTTCGGCACCCCGCCACAGTTTTCGTCCATTGCTTGGCGCGGGCTCCTTGGGACACCATGTGGCCCGCATGGGAAGAACGAGAACACCGCTGTCGAGATCGCAGATCATGGCCAGGATCCGCGGCAAGGATACGCGACCGGAGATCGCGTTCCGTCGTGCGCTTCGTTCTAACGGGATCGGCTACAGGCTGCACGCGCGTGGACTTCCCGGCCGTCCCGACGTCGTCCTGCATGGATGCCGTCTGGCGATCTTCGTACACGGCTGCTTCTGGCACCGTCATCCGGGATGCAGCCGTTGTTCCGATCCGAAGTCGTCCAGCGACTTCTGGCAGAGCAAGTTCAGCGCCAACGTCGCCCGCGACAGACGACAGGCCACCCGGCTCCACGAGGCCGGATGGACCGTGGCGGTGGTCTGGGAGTGCGAGACGGAACGGCCCGCCGATCTCGACCTGGCGGTGCAGGCGGTGCTGGAGCATCGTTCCGCCTCTCTCAGTCGCCCTTCGGCGCCATCCTGTTCACGACCTCGTGATAGGCCTTGATGGACTTCGTATCGAGACCCGTCGGTACGGTGACGTCCACCGGCAGCCTCGGCGTCCACGCCCTCTTGAATCCCTGCCTCGCCGATTCCTTGAGGCGGAGCCCCATGTAGGGGACGGGTCGCACGTCCCCCGACAGCGCCAGCTCCCCGAACGCGACGAGGCCCTGCGGCAGCGGCTTGTCCATGAAGGCCGACATGCATGCGCTGGCGACCGCCAGATCGGCCCCGGGGTCGTCCAGCCTGAACCCGCCGGCGACGTTGATGTAGACGTCCGCCATGCCGAACGGCATGCCGTACCTGGCCTCGAGGAGGGCGAGGATCATGTCCAGTCTCGTCTTGTCCCAGCCCACGCAGGCTCTGCGCGGGTTGCCTCCCTCGGAGTTGCGCTTGACGACAAGCGCCTGGATCTCGACCAGGAGGGCGCGGCCTCCCTCCACCGTCGGCATGACGCATGTGCCGGAGGTCTGCTCGTCTCGATCCACGAGGAACAGGCTCGATGGATTGAGCACCTCCTTCAGCCCGAGATCGCCCATCTCGAAGACGCCGACCTCGTCGGTCGCCCCGTATCTGTTCTTGACCGCACGCAGCAGTCGGAACTGATGGGACCGATCGCCCTCGAACGAGAGGAACGCGTCGACCATGTGCTCGAGATGCTTCGGGCCGGCCAGCTCGTTGTCCTTGTTCACGTGGCCGACGATGATGACCGCGCATCCCGACGACTTGGCGTATTGGATCAGGGCACTTCCGGATGCCTTGATCTGACCCACGCCCCCTGCGTTCCCGTCAGTCGAGTCCGAGATCATGGTCTGGATCGAATCCACGATCAGTACCTTGGGCTTGATGTGCGCCATGGTGGTTAGGATGTCCCGGACCGACGTCTCGTGGGCAAGCTGCACCGCGGCGTCGGAGAGCCCCAGCCGCTGTGCCCGCAACCGGACCTGATCGGCCGCCTCCTCGCCCGAGACGTATGCGGTGACGTGCCCCTTCCTGGCGATCGACGCCGTCGCCTGGATGAGCAAGGTCGACTTGCCGATTCCCGGCGGGCCCGAGATGAGGATCGCCGATCCCTCGACGAGACCGCCACCCAGCACGCTGTCGAGCTCGGCCATGCCCGTCTTCAGGCGATCGGGGAGTCTGACCTGCGCGTCGAGACCGTTCATCGGTATCACGCGCCCGCCCGACTGCTGATTGCGGGAATCGGACGCCGCGCTCTGGTTACCCGAGGAATCCTCCTGGAGTGTGTTCCAATCGGCACAGCCGGGGCACTGCCCCTGCCACTTGCTTTCGACGTGTCCGCATCCGCTGCAGACGAAGCGCTTGTTGGGTTTTGCCATGCCCAACGTGATAACACGCCAGTTCGCGAAGACCAAGCGGAACAGCCATAGTTGCCATAATGCAACGGTTGCGACGAAAGAGGATCATGGAAGACACATAAGGGAAACCCCGGGACGTGACGTCCGTTTACTCTTCACGACGAGGCGATCGCCCGTCGGTCATCTCACAAGGGGAAACAGCATGAAGAAGCTCCTGATCGCGGCCGTCGCCGCAGCCGCTCTCATCCCGGCCGCCGCATCGGCCCAGGACACCACCGCCGACGGTTCGCGCGCGTTCGGGATCGACCCGTACGTCGGCGTCATGGGCGGCTACGAGGGCTTCGACAGCGATCCCGGTCACGGCATCCCGAACTCGCTGCCCGGCAACCGCCTGAAGGGCGGCATGGTCGAGGGCGTCGTCGGCGCCAACGTTCCGCTCGGCAGCATGTTCGTCGGCGTCGAGGGCAACGCGGCCAAGGGCTTCAGCGGCGACATCGATTGGCAGTACGGCGTGCATGGTCGCGTCGGCGTCCGTGCCGGCGAGACCGGTCTGGCCTACGTGAAGGTCGGCTACCGCTGGACCAACTTCGACCGCTACGGCAACGACAGCCGCGACTTCCATGCCATCTCGTACGGCATCGGCGGCGAGTTCGGACCGAAGGCCCTGGGTCTCGACGGTCTGGTGAAGAAGGAGGGCGTCCGTCTGCGCCTCGAGGTCTCGACCTTCGGCGAGTTCGAGAGCGTCCGTCCGATGGCGGGCGTCGTCGCCCACTTCTGATCTCGCACGATCCGATGGCCGCGTATCATGCCATCGGGTCTCCACGACGGTGAAAGCCCTCTCCGGTCCGTCCGGGGAGGGCTTTCTCTTTACGCCTGCACGTCGTCGTCAGAGGAGCTGCAGCTGCTCGGACCTGACCGCCAGGCGCTTGCCCAGATCGTCGGCGTCCAGAACCGTTCCCGGGGTCCAGTCCGCGCAAACGATCCAAGGCTTCAGCCTCTTCCATGATCTCGTCAGCACGGCCAGATCGGCCAGCCTCAGAGTCCTGTTGGCCCTGGACGAGACGATGGCTCCGGCGGTGCGCGTCCCCATGCCCGGGATCCGAACCAGCTGCTCGCGCGACGCGCGATTGATGTCGACCGGGAAGAGATGACGGTTCTTCAACGCCCATGCGGTCTTGGGATCTAGATCCAGAGGAAGCATTCCGGTCACGTCGTCCGCGGCCGACTGCACGTCCTCGACGGTGAACCCGTAGAGCCGCATCAGCCAGTCCGACTGGTAGATGCGGTGCTCCCTGACGAGCTCCGGCTTTCCGACGGGAAGCGCCTTGTGGGCGTCGGGGATCGGCGAGAAGGCGGAATAGTACACCCTGCGCATCCGGAATCTGTCGTAGAGCCCCGCAGCGGCGCCGATGATGGTGCGGTCGTCCGCACCGTCCGCCCCGACGATCATCTGGGTCGACTGCCCTCCCGGCGCGAACCTCGGGGCCGATCTGTACCGCTTCATCGCATCGTGCCCGTCGTCGATGGCTCCCTTGAGGACGCCCATGTCCGCCCGGATACGGTCCCCGTCCTTCTCCGGGGTGATGCTCCTGATGCCGGCGTCGGTCGGGAGTTCGATGTTGATGGAGAGTCGATCCGCATAGAGACCGGCCTTCTCGATCAGCTCCGCCGAGGCGTCCGGGATCGTCTTGAGATGGATGTAGCCACGGAAGTTCTCCTCCTCGCGCAGCTTGCGCGCGATGAGGACCATCTGCTCCATGGTGTAGTCCGAGTTCTGGATGATCCCGGACGACAGGAATAGACCCTCGACGTAGTTCCTTCGATAGAAGGACATGAACAGGTCGACGACCTCCTGCGGGGCGAACCGGGCCCTTCTGACGTTCGAGCTCTTGCGGTTTATGCAGAACTGGCAGTCGTAGATGCAGAAGTTCGTCATCAGCACCTTGAGCAGGCTGATGCATCTTCCATCGGGTGCGTATGCGTGACAGATGCCGGACCCCTCGGTCGACCCGATGCCCTTGCCGTCGCGGCTGTCCCTCTTGCTCGTTCCGGAGGACGCGCAGGAGGCGTCGTATTTAGCCGCGTCGGCCAGGATGGCCAGCTTCTCGCGTGTATCCAGTACCGCCATGTACGTCCGTTCTCCAATGACCGAGAGGTCCATCCCCGAACGGAGAAGGCCCGTCTCCGCATAGCAGAAACGGGCCTTCTAGGCTAATCTTTCAGGCAGATTCAGGCCTCGACATCCATGCTTTCGAGCTCCTGGATGCGGCTCAGGATCCTCGCCTCGTGGGCGTAGACGTCGCTCGGGCCGGCGATCTTCTCCCGCGTCTCCTTGTTGTCGCCCGTGAAGGTGCCGACGTGCTTGACGCTGCTCGCCTTGAAGTGGATCCTTGCGATCTGACGACGGTTGTTGTCGTCGAGCAGGATCGCGACGTACGACTTGGCAGGGCGCGCGACGACCCGATCGGGGTTCACGTGCCTCGCGCACATCGCCTTCACGATGTTGAAGGCGAGCACCTCGTCCGCGTTCATCGCCATCTCGTCGATCACCACGCCAGCCTGCGCATCGCCGGCGGCGTCGGCCGCCGGGCGCGAGCCGACCAGGTTGACGAGCGGTCGCGTGATGCGGGCGACCAGGTCCTGGATGTCGTCGGGTCTGACGAGTCCGATCGCCGCGAGACGCGCGGCGATGACGTCGACGAACGCCTCCGAGGGATCCGCCAGTTCGTCGCCCACGGAGCGCATGATCGCCTCCCTGGCCTTCCGGGCGGCGGCACCGGCGACCAACGCCGCCAGATCGAACGATCCCGAGGAGATGTGTTCGAACCCGGAGGTGTCGATGGCCCTCTGATCAGAGAAGTCGACGCTCAGCAGAGCCTCGGGATCAAGGATCTCCTCGGCGCCTCTGCCATGCACCCGCAGCACCGAGCCGTCGGTCAGGATCGCGCACTTCGCATCGATCCTGCCGACGGCCTCGATGAACGATGCCGACCTCTCGTTGCCGACCTCGGTCGGTGCCGAGGTGAGGAGAACGGCGATGCGGACCTCCTCCCCGTCCCTCACCGCGTAATCGATCTTCGGAGATCCGTCCTGGGTGTAACCCGGAACGACCTCGTAGGGATCGAACGGATCGTAACCGAGCGACTGGATCATCGGCAGGATCAGCGCGGTCTTGATCGCCTCGGCCGTCTTGACGGCTCCCCTGCGGGTCCGGACCCGCGTCTGCAGGTCCGCCATCCTCGAATGGGTGTCTACTTCAACTTCTTCCATTGTCCCGTATTCCCCCGAGATGACGCGACCCCGGTCGCGTCCTCGTCGTGGAGGCTAGCACAACCCTCGAGGTCGCTTCCAGCGCAGAGTTTCCGACATGGGCATCCCCATGTCGATTAGACGCTCCCGGATGCGACTCCGGCCAGCCACGCCCTGCCCTTCGCATAGGCCTCGTTGATCTCGGCGCTTCTCTGCGACTGATCCGAACCGAGGGTTCCTGTGCTGTCGGGATGCACCTCCCTCATCCGCGACACGTAGGCTCTTCTGAGTCCGGCCATGTCCACAGGCAGTTCCAGTCCCAACGTCGAGGTCCAGTCCGGAACCGCATTCCGCGCCTCTTGCATCCGGCGCGTCATGACCTCGCGCACGAACCCGTCGTCTCCACCAAGGCCTCCGCCGCCACTGGCCGAAGGCACGGTCCCTTCCCCCTTCAACCTCCATCGCGTGAGGGTCGTCGGGCCGCGCGACGGCTTGCCCGGATCCGAAGTCGTCCTTCGTGGAAGGAGGCTCCATGTCATGACGAAGCCGAGGATGACGATCATCGCATAGATCACCCGGTCGTCCGGCAGGGTCATTCGACCCTCCTTCCACTCTCTCGAAACCTCCTCCTGGCCGCCGCCAAGCCTCCCAGGATCGCCGTGATGGACGCTGCGAGCATCGTCGCCAGGCCTTCGACTCCTGTGAACAGCGCCGCGAACAGGCCCTGGGCGGCTCCGGTCTTGATGGCGACGGCTCCTACGCTCCCGGTGACAAGCGCTCCCAGTCCGTATTGCGCGATCCTGTCGCCCTCCCTGAATTCCACGTACCTCGAGCCGTTCTCGAATCTTATGGTCCTGTTGATCCTGTCGAAACCGACTATGGCAGGGGTGGTGAGGCCTTGACCGACCACCAGGGTGCCGGAGACCATCCCCTCGCGACCCAGGATGCGGATTGTCCTGTTCAGGATCTCCTGGCCATCGTCGGATCTGATCCTCAGGCCCCATTGGAGGCTATTCGTATGCGAGTCGTAGAGAGGTTCCTGTTCCCAACCGACGATGTGCAGCTCCGGCAGGCCCTTGGACCTCCGCCTGCCGTTGGTGATGATCTCGTCCTTCACCAACGACGCCATGATTCTTCCGGAATCCAGCCTCTCGTCGTCGACGACGTGTCCGGACGGAACGTACGAGTACGTGGCGAACCATTCGCCACCGGGTGGCGCTACGACTCTCTGCCCGAACTGTTCCGGATTGCCCCGGATCGCGAGATACAGGGTCGACTGCGTCGCCGGAAGGTATCTCGCCTCCGGCGTGGCGGAGACGCTCGCATGCCCGCCGATCATCCCTCTGCCCGAATCCTGCCAGGGCAGGTCCGCCTCGCGCGCATCCGAACCGGTGCGCGTCATGGAGGTGTCGATCAACCGCTGATCCGGTGTCGCCTGTGCTGTGGCATCGAGCATCAGAGATGATGCGGCGATGATCATGGCCCGCCGCTTCATCGCCTCCCCGTCGTATCACATCGAGGACGGAGGATGCATCAAGGCCGGGCGTTTGACAATCACCCCACCGTGTTCGTCCGATGATCAGACGCCGTCGTACGCCGCCGGAGGAGGTCCGTCGATCGGCGTCTCGATGAACGGCTGTCTGGGATCCTCCCCGTATCGGTTCGCGCCCCTGGTCGGTCGCGCGAGCAATATGAACAGGGAGGTGACACCACCCGCGATGACCAGGACCGAACCGATCGTTCGCATCGCCTGCATCTGCTGCGTCGCCAGGGTGGGCGACGTCTGCAGGAAGAACGACCCGGCGATGACCAGTCCCAGCGCCAGCAGGGCCGGCGAAGAGGTCTTGTCCGTATCATGGAGCCTTCTGCTCATGGAGCAGTAGAGAGGCCATAGGAGGAGCATCATGACGGCGAAGCCGATGACCGCTTCGCCCGGCGTCGATCCGCGAAGGGTGAAGTTGAGGATCGTACCGATGACGTCTATGACGATCAGGGTCATCAGATACGAACGGCGTCGCATCCTCCCCTCCGGAGAGAAGGGGTTGCCCATCATGCAGCCGATCTGATCGCCGACACGGCCAACGCGTGTTCGAGCGAATCCACGAGCCTCACCCTGTCCGGACCCAGTCTCGCCTCCACGGCCGCTCTCGGATCGAGCGCCACCCGCCCGTCCGTCACCTGATCGCCGTCCCACACGAGACCGTGGGATCTCCTCGCGATCTCTCCCAGCCAGGACGCGATGAGCTCACCGCAACGGTCGAGGGTTCCGGGTCGGGACATGGCGGTCGCGTCGAGGTGTGCGTCGAGTAGCGCGACGGACCGATGATCCAAGCCGAGATCGGTCAGCCCGAGCCGCCTGTTGGCTATCGCTATGAACCGAGCCGCCTGCTCCCTTCTGGTCGGATCGATCCCCGGTTCCATGGTCGGCTTCTGCGTGCTGGCGGTCCTGGCGACCATGTTCGCCAGACGGCGACGTCTGCCATGGTGCCTATCGATCTCCGGACCTTCCTCCCGGTCCTGTGCGAACATGCTCATGAGGTTGGAAAGGCCGAACATATCGGGCTCCGATTCTATGTTGTCGTAGCCTCAACTATCATGCTCATCTATCGTTGCATGCGCTCGCGTCATTGACCGTACGTATCGCCGCCACCGTCCGTCGACGAGCGGCCCAGCCCCTCGTACTCCCTCTCCCGCTTCGCCGTTCTTCTGGTTCTGGAAGCGGCTCTTGACGGCGCGATCGAAGCGGTGCTGCGCATCATCCCTTCGGCGTCAACTTTGAGCACCGGTGGCGACTGGTCCGGATCGAGGATGTCTATCCTCATCGGTCTGTCCATGTATCGCTCGTCGCCCGCTCGAGAGTCCCACGCCATGTCCTCTCGTATCCGGGTGCTTCCCACCCGATAGTAGCCCTCCGGCAGGGATATGGCGGCGCCGGCGACGCCCTCGATCCACATGGTGGCCACGAGGGTCGGCGCCTCTCCCCTACGCAGCGCGTAGAAGCGGAGCCTGGTCGGATCCTTCACTCCCTCGGACCTTATGGCGAGTTCGGTCAGCTGGGTGCCCGGCGCCACCGACACGTTCCACTGTATGGTTCCGTTGGGACTGGTCTTCACCGGATCGGTCACCACCGAAGGGGGAACGGTGACGTTCAGGCGCTCTGCTTCGGGTCGACCGTGATCAGGCTGAGGCGCGGCTCTCTGGACGGAGGTCCTGTTGCTCGCATTGAAGCCGTTGATGACCTCCGCCGTGCCGTCCGACAGGACCCCCGCCCCGAATCCGGCCACGAACGTCGCCAGCAGGACCAGTGCATGGACCATCCAGCGTGTGCCCGCGGGCACCTCCTGCTCGTCCTCGTCCATCTTCAGATGAGCGCCGTGATGTCCAGCGTGATGGCGAATACGCTCAGGCTGAGGATGGCGATCATCCCGAAGCGGAGCATGTTCTGCTTCACCTTCGGTGGAAGATCACGCCTGAGCGTCCCCTCCACGGCGTACGTGGCCAGATGACCGCCGTCGAGCGCCGGGATCGGCATCAGGTTCATCACGCCGACCGCGATGGATATCATGGCCATGAGGTATAGGAACGGCAGCATTCCCATGGACATGGATCTCGCCGACGCCTTGGCTATCCTGACCGGCCCCGACAGTTCGGTCACGCTACGCTGGCCCGTGACGATCTGACGCATCGATTCGAGCTGCGCCCACGTCATGAACGCTCCGTCCGATACGCCGCGCGTGAGGGCGTCGACCGGACCGGTGGCCTTCTGCCAGGCCTGCGGCAGCGTCACCCCGAGCACTCCGATCGTCGCCTGGGTCCCGTCCTCGTCGCTGATCGTCTTGGCCGACATCGTCGCGTCCTGCGTGATGGTTCGACCATCACGCTGCCACGTGACGGGCATCGTCCGTCCGGGATGGAGCACGACCGCCCTGGTGACGTCCATGCCCGTCACGATGTCCGTACCACCGATGCGGGTGAGCTGGTCACCCTCCTTCAGACCCAGCGAGGCCGCGGCGCTGCCCTTCTCGACCGTCTGGACGATGGGCTTGCCGACCGGGTACCCCCAGACGGACGCGATCGTCGCGAACAGGACGGCAGCCAGGACCAGGTTGATGGCCGGTCCGGCTCCGACGATGATCGCGCGCTTCCATCTCGCGAGTCTTTCGAGCGTGATGTCGTCCGGACCAACCGGCTTCTTCTCGTCGTCTCCCGGGAAGCTGACGTATCCGCCGATGAGGAATGGGGCGAGACGCCACTCCGTCCCTCTCCTGTCCTTCCACTTCAGCAGCGGAGGCCCGAAACCCAGTGAGAACGCCGTGCCCACCAGGCCGAACATGCGCCCGGCCAGGTAGTGGCCGAACTCGTGGATGACCACGATGACCGAGATCATCACGACGAACGCCATCAGCGCGAACAGAATATCGAACATCTTGGTCCTCCCGACGTTTCGTCGGACACGAGCATGGTTTCACGGGGAGGCCGAAGCCTCCCCGTACGGATTCAGTCGTTGGCGCCCGCGCCCGTTCCGCGTGCGACCCGGGCCTCGAGGTCCGCGATCCGCATCTGGTTCTCGTGGTCGCGGATCATCGAGTTCACCTCTCCCATCGACACGAGCTGCTGCATGCGATCGTGCTGGACCCTCGCGAAATCGTCGAAGTCCCGCTGATCCTTCTGCCCGCTCATGCGCACCTGGAGCGACTGCTCGTCGAGATCCCAGTAGCTGAACCTGATCTCGACGTCGGAAGGGACGCCGTAGTTGCGGGTCACGATCAGCGGGTCGGGAACGACCGTGCCGTCCTGAAGGGTGCGGGTGTACGGCTTGCCGTTCTCGTCGTTCCGCTTGACGACCAGCGCGATGTCGATCTTCCTGCTGTCACTCATCTCTTTTTTCCTCTTCAGAATGCGTCGAGCATTTCGGCGTCATGAGCACCGCTCTCGGTACGATCGAGGGCCATGACGTCCTCGACGATGAAGTTGATCTCCTCGACGCCCCTGAAGGTGTCGATCTCGATCGTGCCAAGGAACAGCACGGGCTCGTCCCCCTCGATGGCCTTGAGCATGCCGGATTCCGCGGCGCGCCATGCCTTGGCCTTGACGAAACCGTTGTCGTCGACGGCGTCGAAGAAGGCATGACCACCCGCCGTCGCCCGGACGGACGTGGCCTTTGCCGGACCGAGTATGAACCGGGGCTTGGGCCATCCCTGACCGTAGGGGCCCATCCGTTCGATCTCGTCGTGGAAGCCGTAGGTGATGTCGCTCGTCCACAGCGCGGCATCCGCCGGAGTCGATGCCGCGGCCCGTGCCTTGGCAACGTCGTCCTTGAGGCGTGCGATGAGCCACTCCCGAAGCGTCTCGAGCTTGTCGACCTCCGCCGACAGTCCGCAGGCCATGGTATGCCCACCGCCGGCCACCAGGATGCCCTCGTCCCTGGCTGCCATGATCGCCGTGCCCAGGTCGACGCCGTCGATGGATCGACCCGAACCCTTGACCACGCCGTCCTCTCGGATGGCCATCACCACCACCGGCCGGTTGAAATGCTCCTTCAGACGACCGGCCACGATGCCGATGACCCCTTCGTGCCATCCGGGGTTCCAGACGACGATGACGGGATCGTCCTCCCTGACCATCGTCAGGGCCTCGGCCTGCGCCTTCTTCTCGAGGGCCTGTCGCTCCTGGTTGCAGGTGTTGAGCGTCTCGGCGATCGTCTGGCAGCTCGTCTCGTGATCGCTTGCCAGGAGGTCGGCACCCAACCTGGCGGTCCCGACGCGACCTCCCGCGTTGATCCTGGGCCCGATATGGAAACCGAAGGACGTGACCGTCGCACCGTGCTTGACGCCGGCGACGTTCGCCAGGGCCGAGAGCCCGACGTTCTCGCGTCTGTCGAGCCTCTTGAGGCCGTTGGTGACGAAGGCGCGGTTGAGACCGACCAGAGGCATCACGTCGCAGACCGTTCCGAGAGCGACCAGATCGAGCAGCACCGAGAGGTTGGGCTCCTTCGCGGTCCTCCATCTCCCGCGCGACCGCAGTTCGCGGTTCACGGCGGCCACGAGCATGAAGGCCAGACCGGCCGTGCAGAGGATGCGCATGGCCTGCCCCGGCTCGGGCTGGTCCTCTCTGTGCGGGTTGACCAGCGCATTGGCGTCGGGGAGGCCGTGTCCGGGCTTGTGATGGTCTATGACCACCACGTCGATGCCGAAATCCCTGGCTCTGCCGATCGTGTCCGCGTTCTGCGTTCCGCAGTCCAGCAGAAGGATCACGTCCGGCATGCCCGAGACGGCGTCCTCGAACGCTGCGTCACCGAAGCCGTAGCCATGCTCGCGATTGGGAATGACCGTCCTGTAGGACGTGTGTCCGGCCATCTTCAGATAGCGTTCCACGATCGCCGTGGAGGTCGCCCCGTCCACGTCGTAGTCCCCGAACACGAGGAGATCCTCCTGCCTCTCGATCACCTCGGCCAGCCTTGCGGCTGCCGCGTCCATGTCGATCAGGACCGAGGGGTCGGGCATGTGCAGGGATAGTCTGCTGTCCAGCAGGCCGGGAAGCGATTCCCTGCCACAGCCACGTACGTGCGCGAGCACGCCCTGTATCTTGGTGGGGCCGTCGACCGTGTCGACGTGTTCGTATCCCGAGGAATCCCTCAGCCGCCACTTCCGGCCGGTGACCGAGAGTCGTCCACCGATGATACCGTCAATCTCGCTCTTCAAGTCGCATTCCCCCGTCCCTCTTTTCTTCGCCCGAAATTCAGCGTTTGACAAGGGCTGATACACCCCCCATCCATTATGAATTCAAGGGGGTGAGCCATGGTACAGATCGGAGCCGGCCTTTCCGGCTACGCGCTTTATGCGCTAATCGTTTGGATGCCCATCTGGAGGATGGCCGCTACGCCGAACGCGGACGGCATCTTCAAATACTTCCTCATCGTGATGATGCTCGTGTTCGGCGTCTTCATGGTCTCGGGAGGCCGCTCGTCGTTCTCGATCACGCGTTTCGCTCCCGGCTTCGTGGCCGGCGCGGTATGCTCGGCCGCCGTCGCCGGTTCGATGTGGTGGCTACTGGCCGCGGGGCTCGCGGGACTAGCCTTCGCGTTCGTCATGTTCGGAGAGTGATTCTCCGCACCGGTCCCACACCAGTCCTCTGCCGCGGATCCTCCTGATCGGCAACGGACCCTCGTCCCCGTGCTTCCTGGACCGCATCCTGTGCAGCATGACCTTGACGAGGTTCGACGGATTGCTGGTCGTCGAACCGCAGGCCTCCGTCAACGCTGCATCGCTGAACAGCCTCCCCGGATGCGATCTCAGTATTCCGATCATCCGATCCGACACATTGTCGTTCCGACATGTCGCATCGCTCGGATCGCTGGTCCAGCGCAGCCCTCTTCCCCGTACGACCGCGATCATCCATGCCTTGCTCGACGCTTTGCGCAGCGCATGCATGTGCACCTTGACGAGCGATCTAGGATCACCGGTCGAACTGCCTATGACGACGGCTATCTCCTGGTAGCTCACCAGTTCGCCGTTCGTCCCCATCATGTGATGCAGCAGTGCCCTGGCAGCGGGCTGAAGCCCGCTTTCCTCATCATCTCCGGCGTTCCTCGCAACGCGTGTTCTGGAGACGTCCGCCATGGGTCGGTCAGTTGATTCTGACGAGGAAGTTGACGGTGAACACGGAGTTCGGCGCCATGGTGCCGAACATCCTGAACTGCACCGCACTGACCGTAGGGTCGACGCCGTTGCCGCCGACCGTCGGCGTGTATGTGAACGTGCTGCCGTCCGACGAGAAGGAAGGCGAATCCGCGCCGTCCGCCAGTGATGCGTAGGTGAAGCTCAGGCTGCTCGCGGTGCCCGCGGCACCCGCGCCATCCGCACCGTCGTTGTATTGGAACGGGCCACGGGCGTTCGCCACTCCATTGGTCACGTATGCGGGAGAAACCACGAGCTGCGTGTTCGTCGGAATGGCATCCGTCAGCACCACCGAATCCGCCGAGACGGGCAGGTTGGACGGGTTGCGTACCGTCAGCGAGTACTGCACGTACGCCCCCGGGATCGCCTTCGGGTTCGTGTACAGGTTCGACGGATCGTACACCGTTCTGGACAGCTTGCTGATCGTCAGACCCTGAGTCACCGACAGGACCGCGCTGGTCGCGGCCGCGTTGGTGACGCTCGCCGATCCGATGGTGGCCGTCGTACCTCCGACCGGGATGGTGTTGGTGAAGGAGCCGCTCGCTCCCGCGGTTACGTTCACCGAGTACGTGCAGTTCGATGCCGCCGGCAGAGTCGCACCCGACAGGGTCGCCGCGTTGGCGCCCGCATTGGCTCCTACGGATCCGTTCGTGCAGGACGTCGCGGTCGTCGGCGTGCCACCGACGGTGACGCCCGTCGGGAAGGTGTCGTTCACCGCTAGGGAGCTCATCGCCAGCGTCGGGTTCGGATTGACGATCGAGATCGTCAGCCTCGTGTTGCCGCCGACCGGCATCACCGCGGGGGCGAATGCCTTCGTCACCGTCGGGGCGCATTCCGCGCCCGAGTAGTACCTGCCGGGAATGCCGGTCGATGCGAACGTCGTGTCCACCGTACCGGCGGAACCCGGCGTCGCTCCGTAGCTGGTGCCGTACGTGGAGCTCGACGCCGTGGTTCCGTTGGCACCGCCGGAGACGCTCGACGCCAGGCTGAAGTTCGACACCACCGCACCGCCGCCACCGCCACCGCCGGGTCCGTGGCTCGCACCCGCTCCGGTGTTCGACATCCCGTTGCCGCCGTTGGCGATGGCGCTGACCGATCCCGTGTTGGAGATCGTGAAGATCTGGATCGTGCCGCCCGCACCACCGCCGCCGGTGCCGTCGTTGAGCACGCCCGAGGTGAACGTGCCGCCGTTGGCTATGAGCGATCCGCTGCCGGTGATCGTGCCTGCACGGATCAGGATGGCCCCGCCACCGGGCGCTCCGGAGGACGAGGCGCCACCGGCCAGGGTGCCGGTGCCGTCGTTGGTGCTCGCCGATCCACCGCCACCGCCGAGGTACAGGCCGTCCTTGCCGGGATTGGGGGTCACCGCCCCTCCGATTCCTCCCGACTGCGCGCAGCCGTTGGCGCTGTTGTAGTTGAGGCACCAGGCGTAGCCGCCCTGACCGCCCTGTCCGCCGTTGGCGCCACCACCGCCACCCGAATTCTGCTCGTTGTTCGCAGGGTTGCCGTCGGTGCCGCCACCACCTGCGTTACCTGGAGCGCCTCGTGCAGCGTTCCTCGCGGCCGGCATGTCCGTCGTGGCTCCGACCAGGACGTTGGCCCCGTCGAACGTGCGGTAAGGCGTGCCTACGATCCCTTCGCCCTTCTGACCGTGTGCACCGTTCGTTGGGAAGCTCGTCGCGTAGTCAGGGGTCCCCGCCACGGCGTAGGCGACGCCCTGGGTAGACTGCGCAGCGCCGCCTCCGCGGAACCCCTTGCCGGACACGTCGACCGACGTGCCGCTGAGCGTCAGCTGCGCGGCCACGTCGAACGCCACGATGCCACCCGTGGCGCCGTTCCAGCCGGGTGCCGTGAGGCTCCCCGTGAGCGTCAGGTTCCTGTACTGTGGGACGCGAATGACCTGGAATCGTCTTCTGCCCGCCACGCTCGTGCCGGTGGTCGTGCCGGCGGCCGCGGTCACGTAGCTGTTGGTCAGCGGTGCGGCCAGCGTCAGCGTGCCCCCGCCGGTGCCGACGGAGCTGGCCGCACGCACATACTCGTAGTCGCCGGCCGCCGCGATCGCGGTGTATCCCCGACCTGCGGTCGTTCCGCCGCCGTAGGACGACGTGTTGGCCGTGTTGGAGTTCGCTCCCTGGACCTGCACGATCAGCAGCAGGTCCCCGGCGGTGATCGGCGTCGTCGCGCCTCGACCGTCCACCGCCCCGATGACGATGCTCGCGCTACCCGACGTCGGGCTGTTCGTCCCCGGGAAGTACGTGTTCACCACCGCATTGGTCGCGGTGACGTTCAGGTCTCCGTCCCTGCCTGGCGTGGTGCAGGCCGTCAATGCGGCCTGCACCATCTGCGTCGGCACCAGGGCACACAGCGCCAGCACGCATGCCATGCGGTTGATAATGCTCATCAGCGGCGCCTCCGGACCAAGCCGAGTGTTTCCTCATCGAACTTCATTCTGAAGGCGACCCATGGACCCCTTGTCGTGGACCTTGCGCCGGAGAAGTCACGGTCCTCGAAACCAGTCATGTTGTACCCGAGGGAGACCCACGTGTTCCTGGCCGGCGATACGCCGATCGTGGGGCCGAGGCTCCACTGCATGGTGCCCTGGGACCAGGAATGCCGCGCTCCGGCCTGGATGCCGACATCGAGCCAGTTCGTCAGATCCTGTCTGGCCTCGAGCGAGACCATGTCGGTGTAGCCGCCGTAGCGCGCACCATCGAAGGTCTGGATGCCGTACTTGGAACCGTAGTAGAACGAGATCTGCGTCCTGCTTCCGTTCTCCTGGCTTCCAGCCGCGATCCAGTTGATCGCGAGGTTGTTGACGAAGCGAAGCGACGTCGCCTCCTGCGACGTGTTCGCCACGGGGCCATAGTCGGTCCCGCCCAGCACGCCGATGGCGTTCTGGGACGCGGGCAGTCCGTAGACGCCCGAGGACGACGGCGTTCCGCTTCCCAGCGAGATGCCGTCGTAGATCATCTCGAGCTTGTCGAGGAACTGCAGACGCGAGGACGGGTTACGAAGCGCGATCGAGAAGGCCGCATCGGCATGGTCGACACCGCCGCCATCGTACTGGTTCAGACGATAGGCGCTGGCGGACCCGCCCCATACACGGCCCTCGGACAGCTGATGCACCAGGCCTCCGGTCAATCCGTAGCGCCTGTTCTGCCCGAGGCGGGTCTCAAGGCGAGTCGTCCAGCTGGTCCTGAGGGTCTGCTTGGCGAGGCCCGCGCTGATGCTCGTGAAGTCCGTGTCCAGATAGCCGTTGTCCAGACGGCCACCGAGCACCGGGCTGTTGAGCGGATTCACCACGTCGGGACGGACCGTCCCGTTGATGGTCCGCTCGGACTCGATGGCGAGATCCGCGCTCATGCCCTTGCCGAGCATGAAGGACTGGCGTGCGCCGAACGCGCCGTAGGTCCTGTCACCGTTCTCGGTGATCGCCTGCTTGTTCCAGCTGCCGTTGACCGTGGCTCCGGACCACGGAGCGACCTCGGCGCCGACGCGCGTGTTCGAGCCGGTCGCACCCGAGCCGCTCGCGATCTCGTGATCGACGAGGGCGCGTACGTTCGACGTGATCGCATAGGACGCCCCGATGCGGTAGCGGGTCGGAGTCGCGACCGTGGCGTCGCCCGAGATGGTCGTGGCGGCCTCACCGCTCACGATGAGCCTGTTGTCCAGCATCGAACGCGACACGGTCGCACCGATCTGCGTGGTGTCGACGGTTCCGCCCTTGGTGCCGCGCTCGCGCACGTACTGGAGCGAGCCCTGCACGTCGGTCTTCGCGTCGAGACGCGCCCGCAGATCCGCACGGACGCCCTGGCGACGAGCCTGCGACGTCAGATCCTCGAGCTGATAGCCGCTGCCGGCCAGTTCGATACCCTTGCCGATGCGGGTCGCCACGTCGATTCCGGTCTTGCGGTAGCCCGCATCGACGGCGTTCTGCTGTCCGACGCCGAACTGGCGGCTCTGCTCGCGGACGTACGCACGCGCATCGAGCCTCTCGGTGCGGCGCTGTGCCTCGACGACGTATGCATGGCCGCTCACGCCGCCACCGGTCGAATATCCGCCTTCGGCCCGCAGACGGGTCGTGGCGTCGATCTGCACGGTCGTGTCGACCGTCCCCATCGTGGTGCGACGGTCGCCGTCGTCGTGGATGCCGGTCGCGCCGACCTGGATCCCTTTGCCCAGCGTGCGCGTCGCACGACCACCAGCCACCATGCGGTTCTGCGCGGAGCCGTAGGTCTCGTAGTCGACGACGAGGAACGTCGGGTCGAAGTCGACGTCGCGGGCCTGAAGCGGCGAACGCATCGTGATCGTCCCGCGCGCGTAGTCGATGTCGTAGTCCTGGAACCTGATCAGATCCTTCTGTGACTTGATCAGTTCCGGGCGACGCGCATCACGCACCTCGACGCGCACGCGTTCGGTGTTGAGCACCAGATCGCGACGCTGCAGCTGATAGGGACCGGACAGACCCATGCCCTGGATCTCGTCGCGCTCGTGACGGAACGGAGTCGATGCCACGAAGGCGGTGAGTCCCGTCTTCTGCGAACGATACTCGGTCTTCAGACCGGTCAGCGTGCGCTGGTACTGTCCGAGCTCGGTGTCGGCCAGTCCGGTCGAGAAATCGCCGAACAGCGCGTAGAACTGCTTGGTCTCGAGCTTCACGAAGATGTTCTTCGTCGACTGCGCGTCGTAGCCCTGCTGTGCGTTGTCGCCGTACAGGGTGTAGTACGCCTCGGGATCGACCGTCGTCAGGACCGACTGGCGACGCTGGCGATCCGACTTCTTGTCGGAATCGTACGCCAGGGTCAGCAGCCAGCTGCCCTTCACGCGACCCTTCGCGTACAGCTTGACCTGACCGTCGGTGATCGACGTGTCTCCGGGGTCGGCCGTCAGGGTCTCGGCCTGACGTGCGAGCGTCGTGTAGCCGAGCGAACCGGCACCGAAGCCCACGACGACCCAGTCCTGCTGTCCGGGAGACAGCCAGGCGGTGATCTCGTCCTGGCGATCGAGCACGCTGCCCGTCTCGCGCAGACGCGTCGTGTTCGCCACGCCGTCCCGCAGGTGCATGTTGAGGCGGACCTCGCCCGTCTGCGTGGTCGGAGCCAGCTCGATGTACGCGATGCCGTCGTCGCCCTTCACGACCCATTGGGTCTGCGAGGAGCCGAACTGCTGGACCAGCTGCGACCGGCGACGGTTCTGAACCTGATCCGCGGTCTGGTACGGCGACGACACGTCGACGCTGCCCATGATGCCCGCACGCACGGGACGACCCTTCTTGTCCAGGATCCTGATCGCGATCACCGGATTGCCGCGACCGTCCGCCACGAGATTGGACTTGGTCGTCACGATCTCGGCGCGGTCCACGCTGTTCACGTACGGGACGACCTGCGTCAGCTTCTCCTTCGTACCGTCGGCATGCGTGACCGTCGCCTCGACGAGGTTGTCACCCTCGACGAGCGGAACGGAGTTCCACACCTCGACACCCGCCGTCTTGGTGGTGTTGTAGGTCATGCCGTCGTAGAGAAGCGGATCGACGGGTGCACCGTTGATCGACACGACGACCTTGTCGTCCGAAGCCTTCGCCACGACGATGCGGGTCGAGGGGTTCGACGGATTCGTGCCGGCCTTGGGGTACAGGATGGCCGACTGGCCGGTCGCCTGCGACACCCAGTTCGCTCCGCCGCCACCGGCGACGAGCGTCTGACCGTTCGGAGCCGGAGCCGGCGCGGCCGTCTGCGCGACGGCGGGAACATCGCCCGCGATCTGCGGTGCGACGACCCCCGGGGTCATCGTGCGCTCGCTCTCGGGCGATGCACCACCCATCAGGGTCGGCGTCGTCAGAGGGGAGACCTGCTGCTGCGGAGCGATCAGCGACGACGGAGCAACCGCACCGGCATCGCGCTGCATGAAGAAGTCCGCGCGCCACAGGGCACCGCCCCGAGCGTCGACGAACTGCGAGATGTCCGAACCGGCACGTCGAGTGTCGTCACCGCACTTGGCCGGACGGAAACCGGCCGGGAAGCTGTTGCGGTCCATCTGCGCGACGTGGAGGCCAGGACGCACGTTCTCGATGTGGTACTGGCCCTCGTCGTCCGTCACCACGTAGGTGCCGTCCTCCAGAAGGATGCGGATGCCGGGAACCGGCTTCGCGTCCTTGCCATCGACGGTGCACGAATCGGAGACGACGCGACCGATGATGGTCACGGCGTCGGAGAACAGTCCGCCGTCGATCCTCACTCCTGCGCGCGCCACCGACGAGGTGACGCCGCCCGAACGGACCGAGGCGGTGTTCACGGCGTCCCCGATCGGAGCGTTCGAGGTCACCAGACCGACGTAGGTCAGCACGTAGCTCTTGCCGGCTGCCACGGACGGCAGGAGGGCGGTCATGGTGACGCCGTCCTGCTCGACGCTGGGATCGGCGGCCTTCACGCCGTCGATCCTGAAGGAGCCCTTCTGATAGCGCACGCCCCTGGGCATCACGTCGGTCAGCAGCGGGCGAGCGAGCGAACCGACCGCCGACGCGTTCTGCACGGTGACCTTGTACTGCAGGTAGTCGCCCGGCGACGCGACGTCCACGCTGACCGCCTTGGTGACGACGATCGATCCCTGGCCGGCATCCAGCGGGATGTCGGCGTCGATCGTGCCCGTCGTGGTCATGGAGAACGGCTTGCCGTAGCTCGCGTCGCCCAGCACGTTCACGGCCTTGCCGCTGACGATCGGCCTGTCGGCGAAGTCGGCCGGCGTCGTCGTGCTCGGGAACGTGTGGCCGTCGGCAGGCTTGATCTCGATCCTGTACCGACCGGCGGGAAGCATCGGGAACGTGTATCCGCCCTTGGGCACGAGATATTCGTGCCCGGCAGCGTCCTTGTACGAGCGGCCGGACACCACGGTCGCCGGATACGAGGAGACGCCGTCGACGCCCAGAGGACGCGCCGGGGCGCCGGTCGACGCATCGACGATGCTGATCGTCGAGCCGTCGACGATCTCTCGGGTCGAGGAGTCGAAAACGACGTTGAACGGGCTGACGGCGAGGCTTGCGCCGATGACGGGGAACACCCCGTTGCCGTAGCTGCCGGACAACTGGCCTTCGCCTCCGATGGCGAGCACGCAGCGATCAGCCGCGCCGCCCTCGAGAGCGGTGCGCAGGATCCCTGCGAAACGACCGGTGTCCTCGCCGGTCTCGACGAGATCCAGCACCACCGACCTGCCGTCCTGACGGATGGTGATCTGGATGCGATCGATCGCCGTGTTCGACTTGTTGGCAAGGCTGTCGCCCACGACGACGTAGAGCGTCGTTCCCGGGGCGGCCGCCTTGGCCGGAACGAGATTGATCGTGCTCGGCACGATGTCGGAACCGCAACCGCCCGCGACGGGGGTCGATACCCCTCCGGGACCTTCGACGAAGAATTCCAGGCTGGGCGGATCCTTGGCGGGGATCACCTCGGTGAACACCGTGTTGGACACCATCGAGCGCGCCGCGCCCGATCCGTCCGTGAACGTCAGATTCGCGGTGTTCTCGATCCGCGTCTGGGCACCGGCCGGGACGCACGCGAGCACGGCGACCGCGCCCATGGCGCAACCGGCGAGTAGTCTCGAATGCTTCTTCCTGACCATGTTTCCCCCTGTCGCTGACAGTCACCCGAAGGGATTTACCCTCCATCATCAAAACGGGGGCGATTACCGGGTCCAGGACCCGGCCACCGCCCCCGCTCAGGATGGCCTCTGTTCGAGGCCGATCCTTAGTTGATCGTCACGCGGAAGCGTGCGGTGCGCTGCGAGTTCGCCGGAACCACCCCGATCGCGCCCGTGAAGGTCGTGCCCGTGTAGCTCGCGCCAGTCGAGCTGCCGGTGTTGCCCGACGCCTGGTCGCAGGCGAAGGTCGCACCGTTCGGCACCGCGAGGCCGCCGACGAGGCCGGTGTTGGCGACGTAGGTGATCGGCTGGCCCGAGATGTTGTCGGTCACGTTGACCGCGGTCGCCTGCGTCTGACCGGTGTTGTTGACGATCAGGCAGTATTCCACGGTCGCACCGGGGATCGCCTTCGGATTGGTCGTTCCGTTGACCGGATCCTGGATGACCGTGGCAACCTTGATGAAGTTCAGGACCGCCGCCTGGATCGTGTACTGGTCACGAGCCGAGAACGCGCCGTCGCGTGCCGCATCGGTTGCGCCCGCGCCGTCGGCGAAGACGGTGTCGACGCCCGCGGTGTCCGCGCCCGTCGTTGCGGTGATCGCCGCGCCCACCGTGCCGCCGGCCGTTCCGCCCTCACGGGCCGTCGCCGTCAGGACGACCGAGGCGACCGCGCCGTTCGGCAGGTTCGCCGGGACGTCCGCGACCACGTACACGGTACGGGTCTGATCGATGCCGACCTCGTCGAGGTAGGTCACCAGCGTGTCCGTCGCGTCGAAGCCCGGCGTCGTGCCCGTCTCGACGTAGTAGCGGATGTTGGTCACGTCGTAGCTGTCGGTAGCCCCGTTGAAGGGCGCCGCGGTGCCGGTGACCTGGTTGGTGGCCAGCAGCGCGAAGTCCAGGGTCTGGTTCGACGTGTTCTGGACGGTGAACGTGGTCACCTGGTTCAGGACGCCTGCGCCCTGCACCAGTGTCGCGGCGCCACCGGATTCGGCGACCGTCAGGTTGATCTTGCGATCGACCAGGAACGTCGCGGTGTTCGACGTCACGTTGTTCTGCGCCACGCCACCCGACTGGTAGCTCAGGGTCGCGGTGTTCGACACCGTGGTGTTCGCCTGGGTGCCGTCGGCCCACGCCGGCGACGCGCCGAGTGCGAGCGCCATCAGTCCTGCCGCTGCGAGCAGCTTCATCCTACGCATGTTTCTTTCCCTATCCTTGTCCGATCCAGGCCCGTCCGATCATCGGTCGGGTAGCTGGGGCTTTCTCTTCGGGCCCCGTGACCGGAGACCCCCCTCACCCGCCCTTCCCGAGGCGGGGTACTCGTACTTAGCGGACGGTGCCGCGATACGACACCGAACCCGACGTTCCCGGCGCCACCGGACCCGCCACGACCCAACGGACGTTGGTGACGTCCGACGCCTGCGCGGCCCGCAGTGCGGCACCCGAACGGACCCGCTGCGAAGCAAGGGGGCCGAACGTACGTCCGCCGTCCACCGAGACCTCAGGAGCCGTGCTGTTCGGGCCCGCGCCCGCATATACGACGTCCTTGGAGATCGGATTGCTGATGACCAGGTTGGTCGCCGACGTGCGGCCACCGTTCCTGTACGTCATCACGTAGACCGCCGTCGCGCCCGGCGCAAGCGAGCGGGCAGGAGCGATCTGCGTACGGACGCTGCCGTCCGCGGATCGGGTCTGCGTCTCCTTCATCACCTTGTTCTCAAGGCTGACCTGTGCAGCCGCCGGCGAGGCTGCTGCAACGGCGACGAGGGCGAGCATGGCGAAGAACTTGGTCATCGGAGTCGTATATTCCTTTAAGCGGAGGCCTGTTCCCGAACCGGCACCGACCTTCCCCCTTGGCATTCGGGTCTTAACCGAATGTCCGATTGGATGTCCAGCATCAGTTGTGATGACGTCCTGAAAAACTTTCAATCACAGTGAATGATCCCAATGGAATTGCGATTCCCACTGGAAACTACATCGACGATGATGATCGTTGCGTTAACCGAACGCCGCAGGATTCTCCGCTTCCAACGCGAGAAGACCGCTCCGGGTGGTCAGCGGTTGACGCGCCCGAACCCACCGGCGGTCTCGATCGCCCGATCGGAACCCGCCGCCTGGACGGGCGCCGCCCTCCTCGACCTTCCCGACCAGTCGGCCGGACGCACCGCGTTGAAGGCCGACTGCCTCGCGTCGTCGTTGACGACGTCCGGGATGTCCTGACCGTCACGCACGAGTGCGATGGTGCCGCCGATGCGCCTCGCCGGGATCGGCACGTCGACGGACTGGCCGCCGATCGACACGGTTCCCGCCGGCTGGCGACCGCCAGGATTGAGCGGCCCCGCGCCACCCGACCAGTTCGAGACGGGACGCTGCTGCGCGATCATCGTCGTACGGCTCGCGGTCGACGAACCGCTCGGCGCACCGCCGCACTGGAGATAGCCCGTCTGCGATCCGTTGATCCTGAGGTAGTTGTTCCACACCTTGCAGCCGTACCACGCCCGCCTCGTGGGATTCCTCTTGTTGTGATAGCTCATGACCGCATCCTTCCAGGATCCGGCCTCGGTCGCCAGCGTGATCAGGTAGCCGGCCCCGTACTCGACGTTGGTGGGAGAGTTCAGCAGATCCGTGAGCCGGGCGAACTTCATGCCATGGTACTTCAGATTGATCTGCATGCACCCGACGTCGATCGAGGTCACGCCGCGCTGCCAGTTGGCGGAGATCACGTTCGCCATGTCCTGCCCGCTGGACGCGAAGTACGACCTGCCCGCGATGTTCATCGCATAGGGATTCGGCGACCCGTTGGTGCCGGACTCCGTCATGGCGATCGCCATGAGCAGGCCGCGCGGGATGTTCCTTCTCGTCTCGGCCTGCGAGATCAGCGTCGGGCAGTCGGCGGACGCGCCGAAGTTCGCCGCCTGGGCCTTCGCCGGCGCCGACATTGCGAAAGAGGCCGCGCATGCGGCGATGATGAGTGCGGTCTTCAAGATGCCCCCCGGGATCTTCACTTGAGCTTTGCGAAGGCCCTGATACGCGAAAGCAGGCCCGTCTGTCGAGACGTTCCGTCCGTAGTGGCCAACGCGACCTGCAGCGCCCTCTTGGAGCCCACCACGATGCACATGCGCTGCGCACGCGTCACGCCCGTGTAGAGCAGATTGCGCTTGAGCATCATGTAGTGGCTGGTCGTCAGCGGTATGATGACGATCGGATACTCCGATCCCTGGCTCTTGTGGATGGTCAGGGAGTACGCGAGCGCGACGTTCTTCCAGTAGTTGCGCTCGAGCTGCACCTTCTTCTTGCCGCAGTCGACGTGCAGATGGGCGTCGTCGCCCTCGGCGGTGAAGTCCTCGATGATCCCCACGTCCCCGTTGAAGACGGGGGTGTCCGCGGAATAGTCCGTGCGCGTGCAGATGACGCGATCGCCCATGCGCGCACGGTGACCGTTACCGATCGCCGCGGTCTGGTTGTGCCCGGTCACGATCGGCTGCCCCGGATTGAGCGCGTCCTGAAGGGCCTCGTTCAACGCGTTCACGCCGACGGCCGAGTTCTTTCCCGGAGACAGGATCTGGATGTCCTTGGTCTCCAGTCCGGTGAAGCCCGGAAGCGTCTCCGCCGCCATCTTGACGATCCTGGCCGCCGCCTCCGCCGGATCGTTGAGCTCGATGAACACGAGATCCGATTTACCGGGGGCGCCGAAGTCCGGGACCTTGCCCTCGTTGATGCGCGCCGCCCCCAGAGCGATGGCCGACCCGGGACCGGTCCGCCAGACCACGGTGAACCGGGTCACTGGGCACAGACCGGATTCGATGAGGTCGTGCAGCACCCGGCCGGGATCGACCGAGGCCAGCTGGTTGACGTCGCCCACGATGATGAGGCGCGTGCGACCGGCCGCGATCGCCTGGAGCAGGCTGTCCGCCAGACGGGTGTCCATCATCGAGAACTCGTCCGCGATGATCACGTCGCACTCGAACGGGCGATCCTTCTTGTGGAAGAAGCCTCCCTCCTCGGGATCGCGGCCGAGCGCCATGTGCACGGTGGAGGCCTCGTGGCCCGTGCTCTCGGTCATCCTGTCCGCCGCCTTGCCGGTGGGCGCGATGCACTTGATCACCAGCGGGATGCCCGAGAGCTCTGCGGAGGTCTTCAGGACGTCGATGATTGCCTTGATCGTGCGCGTCTTGCCCGTACCGGGGCCTCCGGTCACGATGGACAGTGGCGACGATACGCCTGCGGCGACCGCCTGATACTGCTCGTCCGTCAGGCCGTGCCTCTCCTGGATCGTGGTGAGGTTTCGCATCACCACCATCGGGTCGAAGCCCGTATCGGGTCTTGACCTCGCGAGCTTCACGAGCGTGCGGGCGAGCCTCGCCTCGCGAATGGCCGTCCGTCTGGTCTGGACGAGATCGTTCGGGGAGATCTCGAGATCGCCCTTCTTCAGCTCCGCGTCGATGATGGCCGAGATCGCGCGACGATCCCCGAAGGTGAGCACCTCGCAGGCCTTGTCGATCAGCTGATTGCGGCTGAGCCCCGTGTGGCCGTCCTGGCCGGCGACGTCGAGCGAGTGCGACACGCCCACCGCCAGACGGGGCGGCGAGTCCGCCTTGAAGACGCCCGCACGCATGGCGAGCTGGTCGGCCGTGAGGAAGCCGACGCCGTCGACCTCGCGCGCGAGACGATAGGGATCCGTCTGGATGACGGTCTCGACGTCCGGGATCTCCTTCTTGATCCTCTTGCGCGTCTCGGGTCCGATGCCCAGCTCCGCCAGGGTGGCGTCGGTCATGTTGCTGGCCTGGTTCTCCAGCCAGCACGTGACGAGCGCACGCGCCTTTTTCGGACCGATGGCGTCGGTCAGCAGTTCTCCAGGATCGCCGCGGTTGAGGATCGAGATGAGGTCCTGACCGAACTCGTCGACGAGCTTCTGCGCGACCTTCGGACCGATGCCCTTGAAGGTCTTGCCGGAGATGACCTTGGCCACGCCCTGCGCGCTGGTCGGCGTGCGGCGGATGACGTCCTTGGCGGAGAACTGCTTGCCCCAGCGCTTATGCTTATCGAAGCGGCCGAGCACGCGGACCTGGTCGCCCTTCTTGATCTCGACCATCTCGGTGCCGTTCGAGAACTGCCTCACGACATGGACGACCTTCTCGTCGTCCTCGATCTCGAAGACGCGCATCTCGCCCGAGTTCGCGTCGAACACGATCCGGCGGACACGACCCTCCAGGGTCGCCTCGTGGCCGACCGCAAGCGGTAGCGGCAGACTGGGCGAGAGTCCTTCCATGCGTTTCGATGCTCCTCGTTGATGCATCGCCACCGTAGCGCGGGAAGCGCTCGCGTGCACCATGTTTCTTGTTCGTTCCGGTCCCACGACCGGAACCAGACCCCTCCTGCACCTCCCTTGCGACAACCGAGAACTTCACTGCTGACAAGGTGCGATCCAGCGGCTACAGTTCGCAATCGAACACTCAACAGGAACTACCGGGGGGCTATCCGAATGACCGAAGACGTCAGGACCATCCGCACGGGTGACGACCGTGCCGCGATCATGTCCATCAAGGAGGCACAGGACCTCGAGAAGCGTCAGGCCCACGCCTGCGACTACTACGCGATCTTCCTGAAGAACGACGCGACGGAGGAGTTCGTCCGCGTCCGCACGCCGGTCTGGCAGCTCGACGTCGAGCGCAAGCCGGTCATGGTCGACGGCAAGCGCGTGCAGCGCAACGCGCACGACGTCGCGCTCGACGTATGGGCCGCCTACGGCGCGGACGACCATACGCTCGAGATGGTCATGCGCGGCGGCTACGTCGTCGCAACGCCCGCCTCCATCGCGAACGAGCTCGCGATGAAGCAGGCGACCGGACAGGCGGCCTGATCATGAGGAGGCAGGCCAAATCGTATCTGCCGTTCGCCTTCCTGGGCCTCATCGCCTGGATCGCCGTCACCATCGGTGACACGTTCGGCACGATCATCACGATCTTCGCCGTCATGGTATGGGCCTGCGCAGCCCTCATGATCGTGTACATGCTGCTGTTCCGCGGAGTGAAGTTCACCCTCTTCGCGGACGATGCCGTCCCCGAGACGGTCTACGTCGACGAGGACGGCGTGCTGGGTTCGCAGCGCGATCCCGTCATCGTCGATCGAGTCGTTCCGGAAGGCGTGACGGCCGTGGCGACTCCGGTCGCCATCGACGGGACGTCACCGCCGGCGACCGATGGTACCGTCGCCATCACCGAGACGGCGGCCCATCCGCCTGAACCGCCGCGTCCGGGTACCGCGATGGTGACCACGAATCAGTGATTGGGACCGGCCGCACGCGGTCGAGGTCCATTGGGGGGTATATGTCTTTCCGTTCCATCATCATGGCGTTCATGCTGCTGTTCATGACCGCCACGTTCGCGCCTTCGGCCGCGAGCGCGCAGGCCCAGCAGCCCGCACCCACCCAACAGCCCGCAGCCGGCGGCGGACTCGGTCAGAAGCTCGGGGATCTCATCCTGGGGGACGACGACCGCGAGGACGGCTCGAAGAAGAGCTACGAGTCCTGGAGGAGCTACTTCCAGACCGGGGAGACCTGGTGCTGGGGTTGCCGCCTCTTCCAGGCGACGGGTGACGCCACTCTGCAGCTGGGCAAGCGCGGAACCCAGACCTTCGCCGGTGGCGCCGCGGGTGCGGTCGCCGCCTTCATGGGTCTCTGGGTCATGTGGCAGCTCTACCTGATGCTGAGCATCTCGCATGCGAACAGCCCGGCCCAGAGCATCGACACCATCTTCAATCGTCTCGTTATCATGACCATCGTCCTGGTTCTCCTCCGGAACAACCCGTACGAATGGATCATGCAGCCCTTCCTTGACACGTTGGGCAAGGTCATGGCTGCATCCGCTTCGCTTCTGCAGGGAGGTGCCGCCAAGTACGGCTCCTGCTCGGCCGGATCGATGGGCGGTGCGCAGGACTGGATCAGGGAAGGCAACATCCTCCTCTGCGGCATGCAGAAGGAGATGGGCGGGGGCCTCGCGATCGGCGCGTTCCTCATGGATTCGGCAGACTTCAGCATCCTGCGTGGTCATTTCGACCTCTTCCAGTGGTCGATGGGTCTGCTGATCTTCGCCGTGTTCGGGTTCATGATCGTCATCCTGCCGTTCAAGTTCTTCGACGCCCTCGTGCGGATCGCCATCGTCTCGGCGATCATCCCGCTCGCCATCCTGGCCTATCTGTTCAAGCCGACCAGGGGCTTCGTCAAGCAGGCGGTCACGTCTCTGCTCGCAGCGATGCTGACCTTCCTGTTCACCGCAATCGCGATCGCGGTCGCCGTGCAGGTCCTCAACTCGGTCACGGCCGGGATCTACTCCCAGCCGCTCGATTCGCAGCCCCACACCTGGTTCGGTCCGCTCAGCGCATCCGACTTCATGGTGCTCCTCACCGCGGCTCTCGGCATGGCCTCGATGATCTCGAGCGCCGGTACGGTCGCTTCGGAGTTCGCGGGCTTCCAGGGTCAGATGGGCAACGCGGGTGCGGGTGGCGCCGGTGCGATCACCGGTGCGGCCAACCTCGCAGCCAAGGGCGCCGGTGGCGCCGGCGGCATGATGCTCGTGAGCAACCGCGTCGGTGCGGCCGCCGCGGGAGCCATCAAGGCCGGCAAGGCCGGCTAGCGGGTTTCGCATCCGTCAGGCCGTCAGGCATGGGAAGGGGCGGCGGATCGATGATCCGCCGCCCCTTTGCGTTCCCGTGCATGCGGCTCAGAACGGCACGTCGTCGTACGTCCTGGACCCGTCGTCCTGATCGTAGATGGTGTAGGTGCCATCCTGCACCGGCTTCTCGACGATCGCGTACGCCGGCCCGGGCGGCCTCTTGATGATGTCGAGATCCGCAAGGAAGACCGAGGGCAGCGAATCTCCCTGGAAGCGGCTCGCCGACCGGGTGATGCACAGCTCCCGCCTCGCCCGCGTGATCGCCACGTAGCCCAGTCGGCGCTCCTCCTCGATGTCCTCGCCGTTCTTGAGCGTCTGGTTCGAGGGAAGGATCCCCTGCTCCCAGGCCGGGAGGAAGACGTTGTAGAACTCGAGGCCCTTGGCGGCATGGATCGTGCCGATCCACACGCCCTTGCCCTCGTCCCTCCGGTTGGCCTCCGACAGTCCCAGGTGATCCAGGAACTCGTGCAGGGTCTTGCCGTCGGCGATCGACTGCAGATCCGTGAGGTTGTTGATCCTCGTGACCAACGCCTCCACGTCCTCCTTGGCGTTCATGGACTTGGCCTCGGCCAGCTGCTCGCGGATCGAGGGCCCGTAGCCGGTATCCTCGATGATGCGCTTGACGATGTGTCCGGCATCGTTCCCGTGCAGCGCCTCCGCCCCGAGGTCCCTGATCAGGCCGCAGAAGGCCTTCGTCGGCTCCCGTGCGGGCTCCTTGAGGATCCCTCCGACCGCCATCCTGTACGCGGCGTCCGTGATGTCCGTCCGCATCTTGCGCGCCGCCTGATCGATCTCCTCGATCGCCTGAGGCCCAACGTTGCGCGAAGGCGCAGCGATCGCGCGTTCGAAGGCCATGCGGTCATGGGCGTTGGCGACCAGTCGGAGATATGCGGATACGTCCTTGATCTCCTGACGGTCCTGGAACTTCTTCCCGCCCGACAGCGTGTAGCGGATGCCTCTGTGATTGAGCGCCTGCTCGATCATGTTCAGCACGTGGCTGGCGCGGACGAGGACCGCGATCTGCTCCCTCGGCACGCCGGCCTCGATGTCCTGCGCGATCCGGTTGACGATCCATTCGGCCTCCTGGAACGGATTGCCGAAGTGGTTGGTCTCCACGACCTCGCCCTCGTCCTCCCAGGTGAACAGGTTCTTGCCGAGGCGCTTGTGGTTGAACCCGATCAGTGTGTTGGCGGCATCGAGGATGCACTGCGTGGAACGGAAGTTCTGCTCCAGGTCGACGCGATGCGCGTCCCAGCGCTCGCAGAAGCCCAGGATGTTGTCGATCTTGGCGTGCCGCCACGTGTAGACGAGCTGATCCTCGTCTCCGACGACGGTGATGTTGCGGTTCTCGCCCATGATGAGCCGCAGCAGCTCCTCCTGACGGGAATCGGTGTCCTGGTACTCGTCGACGAGCACGTACTTGAACCTGCGGCGGATCTCGTCGCGGACGAAGCCGCTCTCCTTCAGGAGGCGGATCGTCTCGGGGATCAGATCCCCGAAGTCCTTGATGTTCTGCTCCGCCTTGCGCCCCGCATAGTCGTCGCAGGTCGCCCGGATGTCTGCCGGATACTCGTCGGACCAACGGTCCTCGGTCATCCCCTCCACGGCGAAACGGTCATCATGCGCACCGATGACCTGCTTGACGACCTCGGCCTCCGGCGGAGCGCCGAAGCGGTCCTTCCAGCAGAGACGCATGAGCTTCTTGACGTCGTCCTCGTCCATGATGGTCCAGTCGGTCTTCCAACCGAGCTCGCCGCCGTAGTCGCGCAGGATCTTGGCGCAGAAGGCGTGGAAGGTGGACGCCACCACGGCGACGGAGTCCAGATCGAGCAGGCCCGCGATGCGCTGCTTCATCTCGGCCGCGGCCTTGTTGGTGAAGGTCAGCGCGAGGATCTCGCTCGGCATGGCGAGACCGGCGGTGACGAGCAGCGCGATGCGGACGGTCAGCGTCCTCGTCTTCCCGGTGCCTGCGCCGGCGAGAACGAGCAGGGGCTTGTCGTCGTAGGTCGCGGCCTCGAACTGCTGCGGCGTCAGTCCCTCCACGAGGCGCGCAAGGCGTTCCTGGTTGGGTGTCGGCTCAACGGCCTCCCTGGCCGCGACGACGCGGTCCTGGAGGGACCCTTCCATCCCCTGGTCGTAGTCGTCGCCCCAGTTGGCGATACCGTCGTCGAAGTCGTCGTAGCGTCCGAGCATCTTTTTCCAGTGGCCTAATCATGGAGCGGGCCGCGGTGGAACGATGTCCACCACGGCCCTCCAGGAGAACGTTTCCCTAAAGTCCAGGGGGCGGATGACGCACCCACCCCCCGTAGCTCGGCGGACTTCAGGCCGCCAGCTTCTTGCCCTCGATCTCGTCGTAGCGTGCCCAGGTGGTGCCCCAGTCGCCTTCCGAGACGCCCTTGGAGTACTCGGTGGCGCGCTGCTCGAAGAAGTTCGCGTGCTCGACCGCGTTCAGCTGGGTCTCCAGCCAACCCAGCGGGTGGTCGCCCACGTTGAAGACGGGGTCGAGGCCCAGCTGCTCGAGACGCTTGTCCGCGGTGAAGCGGATGTACTTCTTCATCTCCTCGGGCGTGAGGCCACGCACGGGACCCAGCTCGAAGGCCTTGTCGATGAACGCGTCCTCGAGCATCACCGTGGTGTGGACGCCCTTGAGGATCTCCTCCTTCACCTCGTGGAGGGGGATTCCGGCTTCGCGACGGAACTCGTGGAACAGCTTGATGATGCCTTCCACGTGCAGCGTCTCGTCGCGGATCGACCAGGTGACGATCTGGCCCATGCCCTTCATCTTGCCGAAGCGCGGGAAGTTGAGGAGCATCGCGAACGACGAGAACAGCTGCAGACCCTCGCCGAAGCCGCCGATGAGAGCGAGCGTGGTCGCGATCTCGTGGGGGTTCTTCATGGTGTAGCCGGTCAGGATGTCGTGCTTCGCCTTCATCTCCTCGACCTCGAGGAAGGCGTTGTAGTGGCTGTCCGGGAGGCCCAGGGTCTCCAGGAGGAGCGAATAGGCGCGGACGTGCGTGTCCTCCATCGAGGCGAACGCACGCAGCATGCGCGCGACCTCGGCGTTGCGGAAGATGGGCATGTAGAGCGTCATGTAGTTGTTCGCGACGTCGATGTCCGACTGCGTGAACAGCTTCAGGATGTTGTCGATCAGCGACTTCTCGGCCGGGTTGAGGTCGACGTAGTCCTTCGCGTCGAGACCCATCGGGGCCTCCTCGGGCATCCAGTGGATGCGCTGCTGCTGGATCTGCGCCTGGTCCGCCCATGCGTGCTTGAAGGGCTTGTAGCCCTCGGAGGGGACGCACAGCGAGATGTGCTGCAGGTCCTGCCTGATGGCGAAGGGATCGAGGTTGATCTCGGCCGGAGCCGTGGTGTTCGTGTCGGTCATTGTTGAGGTTCCCCTGCTGTTCGAATCACTTGCGACCCGTGGAGCCGAAGCCGCCGCTGCCACGGTCCGTATCGTCCAGGTCGTCGACGAAGTCCAGTCCCGCGCGCGTCACGGGAGCGATCAGGAGCTGTCCGATCCGCTCCGCCGGCACGACCGTGAAGGCATCGCGACCCGTGTTCTGGAGGATGACCATGATCTCGCCCCGGTAGTCGCTGTCGATGGTGCCGGGCGAGTTCGTGACGGTGATCCCGTTCTTGGCCGCCAGACCCGAGCGGGGCCGGACCTGACCCTCGTAACCGAGCGGAATCGCCATCCTGAGGCCCGTGGGGACGATCCGACGGTCACCGGGCTGCATCACGACCTCGGCGTCGAGATCGGCCCTGAGATCGAACGCGGCGGCTCCGGCCGTGGCGTACTCCGGGACGATCGCCGCATCGATGTGCTTGGGCGCATAGACGGTCGGAACGCGCAGATCGCCCTCGACCGCCGCGGCATGCCGAGCCTCGAGGTCGGTGGCATCGTCGTCGCCTTCGCCGCGCAGCGACACGAACTCCAGCGTACCCACGCTGTTCTTCGGATTGATCACGAGTGCGTTCGGGGTGTCGTTGTGCACGATCGCGTAGATGCGCTCCTGCGCCTCCGACGAGAGAACCTGGAACTGACCCGTCCTGCCGTCGTGCTCGTCCGACCTGCCGGCCATGACGTGCAGAAGTCCCAGCGTCTCGCCATCACCCATCGCGCTGATCGCGGTCGGGATCCTGGCGAACCTCCCCGAGGGGATGGTCACCGCGCTCGGGATGTCCGCGAGCAGCGCGAACGTGCCATCCGCATTGTGGATCTCGTCCTGTTCGAACACGATGGCGTGACCTTGTAGATGGATATTCGCGTTCATTAAATCTCGTTCCTCGATTTCACGTCCGATGCGCTCATCGCGCTTCGAACTGCTCGTTGTTTACCTCGACCCCACGCTTCGGGCGGCGGAAGCCGGACCATATCTGCTGCACGGCCGGCTTCGAGACGCCGTGCAGGATGGCGCAGTCCTTCTGCGTCATCTTCCCCTTTTCCGACAGGATCGCTTCGAGCAGATCGTCGGAGATCACCACGCGGGCCGTGAGCGGTCCGCCGGCGTCCGGCCAGAAGCGACCGCGGCAGATCGCGTTGACGTGCTGTTCGCTGAACCCGTACTCGGCCGCGAGGTCCGATGACGGTGTTCCGGCTGCTCGGCGTTCGCGCATGAGGACGACGTCTTCCGGGCCGATGGTGCGGTTGCCGACGTGGCGATCACGCTCCACCATGTCGTCCATGTTGTCCTGGTGCGTGCCCGACAGGAGGTGTGCCGGGTTGACGCAGGGAGGGTTGTCGCAACTGTGACGCACGATCTGACCTTCCGGCAGTTCCCCGTGCGCCCATTCGTACGATACCTTGTGGGCGTAATGCCGTAACTGCACACCATCGATCGTCTCGGTGATGATGCCGTAACCGGCGGTATGTCTTGCACCCTTCCAAGGCCAACATGCATCCTCTTCAGGATTCATGTCGACCTTGTCCCAGAAGAGGGCGTCACGCTTTGCGGTTCTTTCCATCAGCATGACGCCCTCCTAGCACTTCCGCATCGATTAGATCAATATGAGAAGTGCGTAACAATAAACATTGTTACTGGCAAGCAAGGCACTCCTCATAGTCCTTCATCTCCGAGCCCACGAAGATCTTCGTGGCGTCGAGCGTGTTGTCCGCCGAGACGTCGCCGCGTCCCGAGATGAAGAGGTTGCCGGCGCGCTGGACGCTCTGCGAACGCAGGTAGTACAGCGACTTGATGCCCTTCTCCCACGCCTTCATGTGGAGCATCAGGAGATCCCACTTGTTGACGTCCGCACGGATGTACAGGTTGTTCGAGATCGCCTGGTCCACGTACGGCGCACGGTCGGCCATGAACTCGATGATCCAGCGGGTATCGATCTCCCAGGCCGTCTTGTACGTGTCGCGCACGCTCTCCGGCAGGTCGACGAGATGCTGGACCGAACCGCCGTTGGCGACGATCGAGGACCAGACCTCCGGGCGGTCCATGTTCCACTCCTGGAGCTTGCGCACCAGGTCCGGATTGCGGATCTCGTGGTTGCCCGACAGCGTCTTGTGGTTGTAGACGTTCGCGGGGATCGGCTCGATGCCCGCCGACGCGCCGCCGGCGATGGTCGAGATCGACGCCGTCGGTGCGATGGCCAGCTTGCAGCTGAAGCGCTGCATGTACAACGCGTCCAGCTCGGCACCGCTCTTGTCGCCCTCGCTCTCGGCCATCATCCGTGCGTCGATGGCGTCGGGGCACGCGCCACGCTCCTCGGCGAGGATGCGCGAGCACCGGTCGACCTGGCTCTTGATCTTCTTGAAGATCCGCATGTTCCAGCTCTTGGCCGGAGCGGATTCCCAAGCGAGATCCTTGCGCTGCAGCAGCGTGTGGAAGCCCATGACGCCGAGCCCGACCGAACGCTCGCGATACGCCGAGTAGATCGCCTGACGCATCTCCTCGGGAGCGCGGAGGATGAAGTCAGTCAGGATGTTGTCGAGGAAGCGCATGACGTCCTCGAAGAACTGGTCGTCACCCTGCCACTCGTCCCAGTTCACCAGGTTGAGCGAGGTGAGGCAGCAGACCGCCGAGCGCTTGCGGCCGAGGTGGTCGCGGCCGGTCGGCAGCGTGATCTCGGAGCAGAGGTTCGAGGTCGAGACCTTGAGACCGATCTTCTTCTGGTGCGCCGGCATCGCGTTGTTCACCGTGTCGATGAACAGCATGTACGGCTCGCCCGTCTTCAGACGCATCTCGACCAGTTCCTGGAACAGGTCGCGGGCATCGATCTCGCCGCGCGGCGAACCGTCCTTGGGCGAACGCAGCGTGTACTTCTGGCCGCGGCGGACCGCCTCCATGAAGTCGTCGGTGATGCAGACGCCGTGGTGCAGGTTGAGCGCGCGACGGTTGTAGTCGCCGGTCGGTTCGCGCAGCTTCACGAACTCGACGATCTCCGGGTGCCAGACGGGCAGATACACGGCCGCCGAGCCGCGGCGTACGCCGCCCTGGTTGATCGCCTGGCTCAGCGCGTCCTCGACCTTGAGGAACGGAATGACGCCCGAGGTCTTGCCGTTGTCGCCGATGCCTTCGCCGATCGAACGGATGTTGCCCCAGTAGGTGCCGATGCCGCCGCCCTTGGAGCCCATCCAGGCGCATTCCGCCCAGGTGCCGATGATCCCCTTCAGGTCGTCGGACGCGTCGTTGAGGAAGCAGGAGATCGGCAGACCGCGATCGAGACCCAGGTTCGTCAGGACCGGGGTGGCGGGCATGACGAGGTGCCGCGAGAAGTAGTCGTACAGCCGCTGCGCATGGGCCTCGTCGTCGGCGCCCGCGCACGCGACGCGCGCGAACATGTGCTGCGGGCTCGTCTCGCCGCCCTTGTCGGACAGGTATCGCTGGGCCAGCGTCTCCATGCCCTTCTCGGTGAGCAGCGAATCGCGGCTCAGATCGATCTCGATCACCTTGCGCCAGTCGAGACCCTTGTCGAGTCGCGGCAGGAGCTTGTTGTCGTAGTTCTCCGGGTCCTGCTTGCGTGCGCTCTCGAGCGCCATGCGGCGCTTGACCCAGAGGTGGTTGTCGGGATACCGCGCCTCCCGCTCGGGAGCCTCCAGCACGGTGTCGTGCAACGCGGTCGCTTCGGCCTGCATGTTCATCTCCGTAATTCCCCCTATGCCCGAGGCCGTTCGAAGAGGATGACCGGCCCTTCGGCCGCCGTCTTCTTCTTCGGCATCAGACGTCCGTACCAGGTCGAGCCGTCCATCTCCGCCTCGACCACCATGATTCCCGCCCCCACCCGGCGCAGGTTCGCTGCATGCCGGGGTTCGTTCTCGGGCACCTCGCCGTGGGTGCGACCGGCCACGTGGCGCCTTACGGTGCCACGCTCGTACCAGCCGAACCGGCAGCGGCTCACGCCGCCTTCTCGGCCCGCCCGTCGACCCAGGCGTCACCGACCGCGCGCGCGAACGCGTCGTCGTTGAACACGGCGACCTGGACGTAGGTCACGCCCTTGTCGTCGCTGGTCTCGAGAGCGAAGCCGCCTTCCGCGGGCTGGACGCGATAGTGCCGGTCGTCCAGACGCGCGCCCAGATGGGTATGCGTCGCCAGACCGTCGCCCGCGTCGTAGCTGGCCAGTGCCACCTGGCCGTCGATCTTGGCCTCGATGCCGCGGGTCTTCAGGATGTGGGTGATGTGTGCGAGAGCGAAGGTGAACAGCTGCGAATGGCTGGTCAGATCGGCCGGGACCGGTCCGATGTTCGCCGTGATCGGAACGCGCATCATCACGCTACGGGTCTTGTCGTTCATTGATACCTCTGGTTGGACCGCGCGGCGGTCACGTTCGTGTTGTGTCGTGGTTGGGGCCTGGGCCCCGGAATCAGAACGGAACGTCGTCGTCGAGATCGTCACCGCCGTCGGACGCGCCGGTCACCGGCGCGGGCCGGCGATCGCTGTGGTCGACCGTCACGCTGCCGGGACCGCTGGCCTCGGCGTAGACCGAGGTGTTCGATCCCGGACCGCCGAAGACGTTGATGACGCCGTCGCCGCGAAGCACGATGCTGGTCGTCCAGTTGGCGGGATCGCCCTGCTTGGCGGCGTTGCGCGATTCGATCGCGCCGCGCACCTCGACCATCTGGCCCTGCTTCAGGTAGGGCGTGACGTCCTTCTGGAGGTATGCGCTCCAGACGTCGATCAGGTGCGTCTGCGAACGCTCCTTGAGCTCACCGTCCTGCCGGTACTGCTGCACGGTCTTGACGCGGAACTTGGTCACCGACCCACCGTTCTGCATGTCGATCTTGCGGATCTCGCTCGAGATGTTCCCGACGAGGATTGCGAGGTTCATGACGTTTGTGCTCCCTTGCCCGTCATCATTGTGATGGGGGATCGCGCCCCCCGTCAATCAGTTTTACTTGTACACCCGTAGGGTAGGACTATCACGCTCTTCCACACCAGGCACTGAGCGACCCTCCGCCAGTGCCTTGCCGATCAGGTCCATGTCGGGAACGCACAGGTCCCGCGGCACGGCATCGGCATCGACCACGACCGTGGCCTTCTCAACGCTCAGCGTCGCACGCGCACCGGAGATCCCGCGCGCGGTGACGGACGTCAGGCGTTCGTCACCCTCCTGAAGACTGGAGTTGTAGCTGTCCAGTCTCTTCGTGAGATATGCGATCAGGAGGGGGCGCAACGCCTTCTCCAGAGGGGCCAGACCGGCCTCCAGCGGCTTGCAGTCCGCCGCCAGCGCGTCCGTCACCTGCTTGGCGGTGGCGACGACGGCATCCTTGCGCTCCGACGCGTTCTCCGAATGGACACCGAGGTCCGCGAGGAGATCGAGGGCGCGTCCGACGCTGTCGTCGTCAAGCTCCTTCGGCAGCCTCTTGGAGTTCGCCGACAGCTGCTTGGCACGCTGCGAGACGACGGCGACGTCATCCCGGTTGTCGTTCCTGATCCTCTCCAGGACGACCTGCAGCACGGACGCGACGTCCGCGTCGGGCTCCGCGAAGATCCTCTCCGCCAGAGGCGCCTTGTTGTGACCGATGCCATGTGCCTGTGCATCGTTGTTCTGATCGACTTCCGGCATGGAATCCATTTCTCTCATATGCGGGCTTCAGTCCGCCTTCCTGCATCCACGGCCATCCTGGACGAGGAAAGGCCCGGTCGCTTCTGCGACCGGGCCCCTCCCGTCAGGCTCCGATGTCGGGTGGGGTCGCTATCAGCGACCCTGACCCTGCATCTTGGCCGCCATCATCTGCATCTCTGCCATGGCGAGCTCGTTGCTCTCGGTCTGGATGTCCGAGAAGACGCGCTCGACCTCGGCGCTGACGCCCGACCTCGACGCCATGTCCAGGAACCTGGCGTCGTTGCTCAGATCGCGCTGGGCGATCTGTGCCGGGGTGGCGACGATGGACGCCACCTCGCCTGCGCGGACCTCCTCGATGAAGGCGCCGACGCCGCGACCGTCCTCGACCGAGCGGGCCTTGTCGCCCCACGAGATCGTGGTGCGGATCCGCTCGCCGCTCTCGATGGCACCGCGCGCGTTGTCATCGTCCTGACCGCGGTTGCGGTCCTTCGGATTCTGGACGCCCTCGGTCGAGCCGTCGAAGGGAACGTAGCGCACCTCGGGCTGGAACGGCACGAAGTTCGGCACGAACGCCAGGACGCGGTTGTCGAGCATGACGCTCACCGAGTCACCACCCTCGAGCAGGCGGCGGTTGGCGCTGTACTCGGTTCCGCGGAAGCGGATGTCCGAGAGACCTGCGTCCTCCGTGACGACCGGACCGACCGCCGCGATGGGCTTGCCGGCCGCGATGGCCGTGCGCAGACCGAGCAGCTCGATGTCCTCGCCGGTGCTCTTGACGACCACGACCGCGTCGGCCTGGTGGGCCTGGAGGTCGAGGGCGAGACGACGGTCGGCGACGAAGGCCGGGACCTCCTGCTCCTTCCCTTCGATCTCCACCGTCTTCGTCTCGCGGTCGACGTCGACGACGGGCGGCGTGGACGTGGCGTAGCCGCCGTTGTCCAGAGCCGTGACGAGCTTGATCGCCTGGGCCTCGGCCGGACGGACGTAGCTTTCCGGGTGACCGTCCCCGATCACGAGCAGGCGGGGCCGCTCGTTCTCGTCCATCTTCGCCAGCTCCGTCAGGATGCGGGCCGAAGCCTCACCCGACATGTGCACCGAGACGGCCATGTCCTTCTCGTTGGCCTCCGACGCGATCCGCTTGGCGGCATCGATGTCGGCCTCGGAGGGACGCGCGTCGCCGCCGATGATCATCGCCAGCGTCGACTGGTTCATGTCGACGTCGCCCTTCGTGTAGATGGGACCGGTCGGCACGTGCTGGATCGACAGACCGTCGGTCGCCTTGCTGTTGCCAGCGAGGCGATCGGCACGCTCCTGCGCGACGGCGCGAGCCGCCTCGAGGATGTTCTGCGGATACTGCGAGCTGCCGGCGGTGAAGCCCGACATCTGGGACATCGTCAGATTGTCCTTGATGTCCAGCGTGCGCTCCGCGGCCTCCTGCCACGCCTTCGGACGGCTCAGCTGGTGAGCGACCTCGGGGGTGACGCGGACGGCCAGCTGGCCGGCCGCAGCCGCCTCCATGATGTCGCCCGTGCGCTCGTAGGTCGAGGCCAGCGCCAGAGCCGTCGTGGGGTTGATCCCCTTGAACGACGACAGCATGAGCTGCGCGTCGTCACCGGCGGTCTGGAGGTGGAACACACCCGCCTTCTCGAGCGACTGGCGCGTGACGCCGGCGATCGAGGGAGCCATCGGCTCGGCGTGCGCGATCGCGTCGGCGATCCTGACGGACTGGCCGTCCTGACCGATGACGGCCCCGACCTTGCCCAGACGGGCGAGGTTCATCAGGTTGTTCGCGCTGGCGTAGTCGGTGCCGAAGTCGGTGCCGATCAGACCCGTCTTGGCGACGACCGACAGGCCCTCCTGCTTCACCGCCTGGCTCTGCTGGTTGCGCGGCGTGGTCGGCATCTTGAGGTGCGTCATGCCGTTGTTGATCAGGTGCTGCGCGATGCCCGACGCGACCTCCGGGGTGAGCGGCCGCTGCGTGACGTTCTGGGCGGCGCGATATTCGCGGATCGCCTCCCAGGTGGCGCGGGTCATCTGACCGCCGCCGTCGATCGACAGCACCTTGCCACGCATGTCCTGCGGCGTCAGCTGACGCGAACGGGACACCATGGTCTCCTTGTCCTTCTCGCCCGCCTTGGTCAGCACGACGCCGTAGTCGACGTCGGTCCGACGATCGGAGATCGTCACGCGACGACCCTCCGAGATGACGGTCGAGGAGTCGGTGACCCTCCATGCGACGGCATGGACGATCTCGCGCTTCGTGTCCGAGGCGAACTTCACCATCGCGTCGACCACCGGGTTGGGGATCTTGGCCTCCGGGTTCTGCGCCTCGATGACGAAGGTCGTCGACTTGGACATGCCGCGGGCGCGCCCGACCAGCTCTTCCAGGCCGCGGTTGTCGAGCACCGGCTGGGTGACCGGCCGGCCCTTGAACTTGCCGCTCTGGTGGAACATCTTCTTGCCCGCCTCATCGAGCTTGGGCTCCATGACCGACACGCGGCGCATCTGGCCCGGGTTCTCCCGGTCCTCGATCTCCTTGGTCTTGCGGTTGAAGAAGTTCGAACCCAGCACCGCCACGGTGTTGAGGTTGCGCGACTGGTCGTAACGCGCGTCGATGCCGCCCGCCAGGACGTCCTCGACCTGACGGTCCTCGTAGGGCTTGCCGCTGAGCAGCTTGCCGGCCTCGGCCTGCGCGACGTACACGCTCTGATCGAGCAGGGGGCCGTGCTCGGTCTTCACGTACGCGTTGCGACGGCGCTGACCCGCGTCAGCGGTCTTCGCGTCGAGCGACTTGGGGAGCGTGGTGAAGGCGTGCACCAGCTTGTCGCGACGGCGGGCGCCGTCGATGACCTCGGCCATCAGGATCTCGCCGCGGGTCGCGCGGTTGTAGACCGTGGTCGAGTTCTGGCGCTCCAGCGCCTCCAGGTGCTTCCTCGCCGTGTTCTCGGTCGCGTAGGCGGTCTTGAGCAGGGCGTCCGCACGCAGCACCGCGTTCGCCTGCGGCTTGGCGCCGCTCGCGATCATGACGCTGACGGCGTCCTTGAGGTTCTCGTCGTTCGATCCCACGCCGCGCTCACCGGACGTGATCCTGACGATCGCGTCCTTGAACTTGTCGTCGTGGAGCCTCGAGAAGTTGTCGTGGGCGCGGACCTGCGCGACGAGCTTCGGATCGAAGGTCTCGGCCAGCTTCTCGTTCGCGTCCTTGACGGCCTTCTCCGCCGAGCGCAGCGCAGCGCGGGTGGCCGCCAGACGGTCGTTCGCGCGGCCGATGCCGGTGGCATCCAGCTGCGAGGGGACCGCCAGGGTCATCACGTTGTCGCTCGCCGCCACGAAGATGTCCGTGTCGAACTTGCCCTGGCCCAGGATGCGGTCCTGGTTGCCCGGAACGGTCCAGCCGCCGAACTCGCGGGTCGCGTCGTCGACACCGGTGGTGACCTGGTGGTCACGGCCGAGCGCCTTCAGCTGATCGGCGCGGAACGCCATCAGCTCCTCGCCCACCGACGGGATGTCGGCGAACACGAGGATGCGGTCCTCGGGGTATTCGGCGGTGTGCTGAGCGATGAGGCTCTTGGCGTGCGAGATCAGCGCGGGGCTGTTCGAGACCGCGAGACCGAAGGTGTCGACGCCCAGCTTGCCGGAGGTCGAGTTGTCGCGCATCAGGCCCATGAGCTCCTCACGCGATTCGTCGGTGCCCGGGAACTGGCGGTGCGTGCCGGCCCACTTGATGAGGGCCTCCATCACGACGGCCTCCTCGGCGGTCGCCATCGCGACGTCGAAGCGGCCCTGGCCCAGCTCGACGGCCGGCAGGTCGATGATCGGCGGCGTGGAGCCGATGACCTTCATCCCCAGCTCGACGCGTTCCGCGGGCGTCATCGCGATCGTGGTGGCCGCCTCGAGGCGCTCCTCCGCGGTCATCGCGTCGTAGACGCTGATGTTGGCGCGAGCGTCGAGCTCGGCCGCGTCGTCGGCCGTCAGGGCCTCGCCCAGCGCGCCGCCGATGCGGTCGCGCGCACGAGCGAACTCGGTCGGATCGATCGCGGCGTCGATGTCGTACAGCTGCTCGTCGAACGCGCGCTCGACGCGCGTCGGCAGGAGCGATTCCAGCTCGTAGATGCTGCTGGCGAAGCGCACGACCAGGTTGGCGTTCTCTTCGCCGTTGCTGCCGGGAGCGGCCTCGAGACGCGCCAGCAGATCGTTCTGCCACGCGTTCGGGTTGATCTCCTCTTCGTTCGCCGCGCCCTCGCGGTCGGTGACGACCAGACGCGCGAAGCGGTTCGCGATGCCGTTGGCGTCGACCTCGGCGGCGGTCATGCCCTCGGGAACCGAGCGGCCCACGACGACGGCGGTCTCGGTCTCGAGCTTCGCCTGGAGCGCGGCACGCGCCTCGTCCATGCCCTCGCCCGAACGGGCGGCGGCGACGATGCCGTCGACCACGGCCTGGTCCGACGAGTGGTCGTTGCCGTCGATGCGGCCGAGACGCGCCACGAGGTTCGTCGACGCGTCGGCGACGCGGTTGGGCTGCTCGACCCGGATCTCCTCGCCGGTGCGCACCGCGGTCGCCGAACGGAGGGCGCGACGCGTGATGTGCTCGATGGTCGGGAGGATCTGCTCGGCGGGCAGGCCGGCGGCCTGCAGTTCCGGCATCAGCTTCGCGCCCAGCTCCTTGTGGGCCTGCGCGATGTCGTTGATGAGGTTCAGCTCGCGCTCGGAATCGAGCACGAGATCGCTGCGCTCGAGCGCTGCGGCCGAAGCCTCGCTGCGGGCGTTCAGCACGCGGCGCAGACCCTCGCCCGTGAGGGTGGTGTTGTCGAAGATCTGACGCAGGCGGTTGAAGTAGGCGGGACCGGTGTTCTGGTCGCCGAGTTCGTTCGCCGCGTGGATCAGCAGCGCGCGCGCTGCCGAGCTGCCGTTCCAGAACGGCGCGCGGTCGTCGTTGTTCAGGCGATCACCGTGGTGGATCGTGACCAGTGCGACACGCTCGCCGGTGTTGCTGCGGAGCTTCCGATCACTGTGCTTAAAGGCGGACATGCTGCAATTTCCTCCATGAGACGCTTGATTGTCCCATTTTGTCTAAACCAATTGCAACACCCCCTTCGCGTATGTCGCGAAAATTCTCCTCTTGTATCCGTCGTTCCGTTATGAAGCGCTCGCTTCCCCCCAATCGTCGATCGTCCATGTCAGCGGCACGCCGCCCACGGAGACGGCCTCGCGGATGAGATCCGTGGTCCATCCCCGTTCCTCGTGGTCCGCGGCGTCGTCGCCCGGACCCGTGACGTAGGTCCCCTTGACGAGTGCCCCGTCGGCGACGTGGTGCGACGTCGGGAACCGCAGAACCCTCACCTCGGCGCCCTCCTCGATGAGGCGTGCGGCGACGAGCATCACGTATTCCGATCCCGGAGCGTCGAGATCCTGGCAAAGGATCACGGTCCTCCCCCTGAAGGGGCTGAAGTCCGTCAGGTGCGGCGCGGAGCCGCCACCGACGGTCGTCGTCGGAATCCAGTTCGGGAACAGTCTCCCGCCGGCGTCGGCGGCCTTCTCCCCCTCATGCCACTGGATCACCGCGTCCGGGGAGGCGTGGATCAGATCCAGGTTGTACGGGACACGGGGCTCGGGCATCGCGCCGACGACCCATTCCCGCTTTCCTTCGCGGATCGCGAAGGTCCATGGCCAGATCATCTTGTCGACGACGTTGCCGTCGTCGTCGCGCTGCTCGTAGCGCGCCACGTAGCCCATCGGGCGCCCCTCGGCGTTCCTGTAGACCCATGCGGCCACCGGTGCGCCGAACTCCTTGGACTTGAACCGTCGCGAGCCCAGCGAGAAGGTGGGAGCGTCGTCCGGAACCGGTACGATCGCCTCGAAGTCCTTCCTCACGCCCTTGATGGGTTCGACCCGGGCGGCCGGCTCGTAGCCCGCCCCCGGTCCGTTCAGTGCGCCGAACTCCATCCCCAGTGCGGATTCGACCGAGGAGTAGACCGAACGAACGTCCGTGCACGAAGTGGCGAAGCACTTCAGCATGATGCGTCCGCTCTCGGTCTCGCGGACCGAGAGGGACGGATTCTTGTCCGCGTGGTTCGGACACAGAGCCATGTACCCCTGGCTCGTCTGCTTGGTCTTGCGGGTCCACCCGCCGGACCTGTTGAGGTTGTCGGCGATCTGCTTCGCCGTCATCTTGACGTCAGACACTATCACGTTTCCTTCGTCATCTTCGGTATGTCGTTCGCGGTCAGCGACTGGATCGTCTGTCGCTGCCTGACCAGACGAGCCTTCTCGGCCGCATCCAGCACACCCTGCGCAGCCTCAGACACGTCGTTCTTGCTGAGATCCGCACCCGACACCGCCCGGAGCAGCGTCTGGATGGCGCTGTGCACGATCCCGGTGTCCTGGGTCTCCGAATGGTCCTCGCTGGGTTCGTACCTCGCCGACAGCAGGCGGTCCATGTGGGCCTCCTTCGTCCGTTCGGCGCGCTCGGCCATGACCGCCGCATGACGGGTCGCGTCGGCGACGGCCAGCGGCGAGTTCAGGACCATCCTGATCATCTTGAACCGCTTGAAGACGGTCGAGAGCTCGCGACCGACCGGCGGCGATCTCGTGATGACCACGGCGCGGTTTCCCTTGATCTCCACGGCGAGCCTGCCGATCAGCATCTTGATCAGATCGTCGGTCGTGCCATCGGGGATCCCACCCCTCACCAGCACCGTCTCGGTGAGATCGGCGGCCTCTATGATGGCCGCGAATCCACCTGCGCCCGGACGCTGGTTCATCACCACGTCCGCGCGTATGAGAAGCGTCCCGGCCGGAACCTCGAGGTTCCAGCCGGGGGCGAAGGTGAGCAGCGGCGTCACGCTGCGGCTGCGGCGGGTTCCGCGTACTGATCCGGAACCTCGAGGCCGAGGCTCTGGTACTTCTTGGCCACGATCCGACGGAAGTGGCGCTTGAAGTCCTTGGCCTTGTTCTCGCCGTCCGCGGGGATCTGCGGGAGATCCTTGATGCGCTTGTTGTAGCGCTTCACGAAGCTCTCGATCTCCCTCGCGTTGGTCATCGCGCTGATGCGCGCCGCCATCGTCTGGATGCACGCGATCCAGTCGTCGTAGTTGCTGCCGGGATCCATCGACAGCTCCCAGACGCGGGGGACGGGCTTGTCGTCGGTCTGACGGGCCTGACCCTCGGAGGAGCCCTCCTGCTGGCCCTCGCGACCGTCACTACGGTCCTCGGCGCCTCGTGCCGCGTCGTTAGCCGGCGTACGGGCCGTCTGCTCGTCGCGCTCGGGCTGCCGCTCGCGAACCGGCTGACGCTCCTCGCGTGGCGTCTCCTGACGCTCGTCCTTCGGCTCCTCGCGACGCGGGGTCTCGGCGTGCCCGCTCTGGCCCTCTACGGCTTCGCGCTCCTCGGCGCGGGGGATCTCCCGCTGCTCCTGGACGGGACGTGCCTCGGCCCCCTGACGGGTCTCCCTAACGGGAGCGTCGGCACCCGACCGGGCCGGAGCCTCCACCTTGTCCGGAGCCGGAGCCGGTGCCGGAGCCGGAGCCGGTGCCGCCACGGCTTCCGCCGCACGGTTCTTCTCGGTCAGGATCTTGGCGTACGCCTGGATGCTGGGCGGCAGCGAGTTGCGGTCCAGCTTGTTCTTCAGGTCGTTGCCGAACGCCTTGCCGAGGTTCTTGGCGGCCGCCTTCAGTCCCTTGGATTCGGCCGAGGTGATCGCGTTGCCCGCGGCCGCCGCGATTCCCTTGTCGGCGCCGGCCTCCATGGTGTGGGTGCCGATGCCGGCGTAGGTCAGGCGCTTGTCGGGATCGACCTTCGACAGGATGTCGAGCTCGACGTTGACGATGGCGGTGACGGCGATGTTCTCCTTGCCGCCCTTCTGGATCTTCTCGTCGATCAGCTTGACGAGCGAGGCGCGGATGGCCCAGCGGCCCTGGCCGATGAAGCGGTCGAGCAGCGCGCGGACGTACTCCTGCGGCAGATAGTCGTGGCTGCCGCCACGATTGACGCGGCCGAGCGCCTCGGGGCTCGGCGGCTGCGCGAACGCATAGAGCTGGGCCCTGTTGAAGAACGGGGTGACCTGTTCCATCGGGTCGAACGGCTTGGGGTCTTCAGAAGTAGAGGCCATCGATCTTCTCCTCGGTGATGCGATCGTTCTTGGCGTTCCGCGTGATGCGGAAGCCGTCGTATTCGCGCGATGCGCCTGGGGCCAGAACGGCCATCAGCGCACGCTCGGCGACTTCGTATTCATGGTCGGCGAACTGGACCGTGTTCCGGGCCTCGGTGCGTCCCATCTTCGCCGCACGGTAGCGCGCGATGACGGCGTCCGGGTCCGCGACGGCGGCACGCGCCTCCTCGGCGGCCCTGCTCGCGACGGTGTCGACCGGAGCGGTCTCCGAATCCACCGGAGGCGGATCCTTGCGATCCAGCCGTCCCGCCATGTCGCTCGCGCCGTCGCGCAGCGCCTGCATGATGGCGTCGTCGGCGTCGATCCAGAAGATCTCCGGCGTCTTGTCCGCGAGCGCGACGACCGCGAGACGCCGGAGACCCGCCGCCATCATCGTCCACTGCGCCTGGATGACGTAGTCGTGCGGCGGCGTTCCGGCCCTTCTCCAGCGGCTGGAGAACAGATAGGCCGCGACGTGCACGAACGTGACGGCGAAGTCGCCGTCGCCGTCGGAGGTCGTCCAGAAGCGGGCGTAGCCCTGGATGGCGTCGCTCTCCGACAGATCGAAGCGCGCATCGCGGCGGATGGTCTTCGTCCAGCCGTTGATGCTTGCGACGTATCCGATCAGCGGATCGGAGATGGCCGCCGCGAGCCCCGCCTGCGGCGGTGCCTCCGGACTGCCTGCTAGGCGTTCGTACAGCGCGAGACGGGTCAGCCCGCCGTGCGCGTCGATGAGTGCGGGCGCTTCGTACGCCGAAATCGTTCTGGGCATTTTCCTACCTCGACCGTGGTTGCTGACCACGGGCGTCCCCATCCGAACGGGGGGCGCCGCCACCCGAGTCGTTCTTGTCGCGCGGACTCATGTCCGGAGACCCGTTCTTGTCGAAGTAGGTCTGCGTGCAGGTCGGATAACCGCTGCAGCTCCACCAGAACACGTCCTTCTTCTTCTGCGAAGGCCGACGCACCAGTCCCTTCCCGCACGAGCCGCACTTGTGCTCGGTCGAAACGGCGAACGAGGGACGCTTGTCGAAATCGGGCTTCCCCTTCTTGTCGTCGGTGCTGAACTTGCACCCGTCGTCGCGGCCCGCGCACATCCAGAACGTCCCCTTGGAGCCCTTGAGCTTGCGCAGGGGCTTCCCGCATCGCGGGCACTTGGGGCCGTTGTGGGCGATCGCGAGCCCTCCGCTGCGCAGCTTGGCGATCTCGGAGGTCACGTACTCGATGACGTCCCCGATCAGCTTCTCCTTGGTCCGCCGCCCGGCCACGATCTCCTTCTGCTGCTCGTGCCACAGAGCGGTCATGTCGGGATACTTGGCCTGGTCCGGCAAGGCGTCGTAGAACGCGTGTCCGGCCGGAGTGGCGATGATGCTCTTACCCTTGTCGGCCAGGAAGCCCATCTTGTAGAGCTTGGAGATGATGACGTCGCGGGTGGCCGGCGTCCCGATGCCGCCGTGCTCGCCCGCCTTCTCCTTGTCCTTCTCGACGAGGATCTTGCGCAGACGCTCGTCCTTGATGTGCTTGGCCACCCTCGTCAACTCGACGAGAAGCGTGGCGATGGTGAACAGGGGCTGGGGCTTCGTCTCCTGCTTCTGCGCCTCGCACTTCACGCAGCGACCGTTGGTGCCGCTGCGCAGCTGGCGCAGGTCGCTGTCGATCGCATCCTCGTCGCCCGCGGTCTCCTCGTTCCCCACGTCGTTCTTGTAGAGGACCTTCCAGCCATCGTGCGTCGTGACGTTGCCCCGGCACTTGAACGTCCTGCCGTCGCACTCGACGGTCAGATCGGTCTGGTCGTACTTGTGGTTGGGGAAGAACTGGGCGACGTAGGCCCTCGCGATCAGCATGTAGATCTTCTGCTCGTCCGACGACAGGCGGGAGAAGTCCGCCACCGTCTCGGTCGGGATGATCGCGTGGTGGGCGGTCACCTTCGACGAGTTGAAGACCTTCCCCTTGATCTTGGGATCGGCCCGGCCGGACATTCCGGCGAGCGCCGGCGCCGTCTTGGCGATGGCCGCGAGGACCGACGGCGCGTCGTCGTGATGCTCGTCGTTCAGATACTGGCTGTCCGAACGGTTGTAGGTGATGAGACGATGGTTCTCGCGCAGGGACTGCGTGATCTTGAGGGTCTCGTCGGGCTTCAGTCCGAACTTCCTGTTGGCATCCGCCTGCAGCTTCAGCAGGTTGTAGGGCAGCGGCGGAGCCGTCTCCTTCGCCGTCGTCCTGGCGTCGACGATGCGCGCGGGCTTGCCCTTCACGGCCGCCGCGATCGCCTTGGCGGCCGCCTCGTCGTTGATCCTGCCCTTGTCGTCCACCGGATCGTTCGGGCCGACGACGTACTTGGCCGGGAACGTCGCGCCGTCGATCTCGAAGGTGCCGACGACGTTGTAGAAGAACGCCTTCTTGTGGGCCTCGAACTCGCGCTGGCGACGCACGATGAGACCCAGCACCGGCGTCTGGACCCTCCCGACCGTCAACGTCCCGTCATGACCCCCCGATCGCGCCGCGATGGTGTATCCGCGCGTCATGTTGATGCCGTAGATGAGATCGCACAGGCTGCGCGCATCCGCCGAATCCGACATCCCCTTGAACTCGGAGTTGTCCTTCATCGAGGCGAGAGCCTTCTTCACCGCTTTCAGGTTGTTGTCGTTGATGAGCAGCCTCTTGCACGGCAGCGTGCAGCGACTTTCCTCCAGGATCTCGTCCACGATGAGCTGCCCCTCCTCGTCGGGGTCGCCGGCGTGGATGACGCTCGTGGCGTTCTTGAGGAGCCTCTGGATGGCGAAGAGCTGCTTGTCGGTCCTCGCCTCGCCCTTGCGCGGCCACGGATCGAGAACCACCGGGAGATCCCCCAGCGTGGTGCCCTTCTCCCAGTCGGGCCGCACGTAGCTGACCATGTGACCGAAGGCCCATGTGACGTAGTGCGTTCCGCAGTCGATGTACGTGTCGCGCTTGGTTCCGCCGCCGAGACCCTCCGCGATCGCCTTGGCGAGGTCGGGCTTCTCGGCGATGACCACGATCTCGCCGCTCATGCGATCGGACCTCGACCGGCGTCGACGGTCGTCATGACGCCCTTCGACGGCGAGGTTCGACCCGCACCTCGGGAAACGCTGCGTTCTATGGGGAATGTCATCCCTTTGGTCTACCCGACATGGAACGTACGAGCAACGAGATATCGTGCTAACACGCTCGGAATTATTTGTTGCGCGATGCCGGACGGGGGGTTGCGATACGTCTTCTCCTCAGGGACAATAGAATGGATGCGGGAGTACGCCAAGGGATGGTCCCTGTGTGTGTCGGCCCGCTCGGAGATCACGATCATGGCCGATGCCGTAACCCTCTACTCCACCAAGGAGCCCGGCGAGGGCTCCGTCAGCAACGACGCGCTGAAGAAGACCGTCGGCGAGATCATCGCCAAGATGGGCCTCGGCAAGGACAAGCCCGAGGATTCCAAGGTCAAGGGCGTCGTCGAGCTGAAGTTCGACAAGACCGCCCGTGCGTTCCAGCTCGTCAGCGAAGGCGTGACGAAGAAGGACATGAACGCACTGCTGAAGCAGACCGCGTTCGCGCGCACCCCGGAGGCCGAGAGCGCCTGGGCGAGCGAGATCGCCGCACGCGAGGCCAAGGCCGATCTGGTTCGTGACGCCGCCCGCGGCCGCACGTCCACCACCCAGGAGGCCGGTCCCGCCGTCGAGCGTCAGCGGACCGAGCAGGCGCAGATCGATGCCGGTGCGACCCGTCACGTCATGTATCGCACGCCGGACGAGAAGGGCGAGATGCTGGATCTGCTCAAGCAGATCGACGGCAAGTCGCACTATCACCCGAACGCCAAGGCCGAGAACGGCGACAAGCACCCGCACTTCTCCGTCGTCACGTCCGCTCCGGGCGTCGAGGACCTCTTCAAGAAGTTCATGGGTCCCGAGGCTCGGGAGCGCATGTACGCCTACGGTCGCGAGAACGGCAAGGCCGAGGCGGTCAACACCGCCAAGGAGACCCTGCGCGAGACCGCGAAGAAGGGCGGCGCCTTCATGGCCAGCTTCGGCCGTCAGGGTCTGGCGCTCTACAAGGACGTCGGCGAGACCTGGATCGGCAAGGCCGAGAATGCCACGATCCCGCAGCTGAGCTCGGTCCGTCAGATCACCGCCCGCAGCCTCGCGGCGTCGATCGACAAGGAGTTCACCCGTCGCGCCGAGACCTCCGGCATGTCGGTCGAGCAGCTCAAGGAGATCGCGACCTCCAAGGGCAAGGCGGAACTCGCCAAGCACGGCACCGGCCTGCAGGGCGCCGAACTCGGCACGAAGAACGCGCTCGAGAAGGGTCTGGCCGCTCTCGACAAGTACCTCGAGGGTCGTGGCGTCGTCCCCAAGAGCGTCCGTCAGGAGGCCGCTCAGGAGGTCAAGCAGGAAGTCCCCGCCGCCGAGCGCAGCCAGGCTCCCGCAGCACGTTCGGCCGCCAAGGGCCGCGACGTCTCGTCCGAGGACGCGGCCGCCGACGCCGTCTCGGCGATGGCCAACCGTCGCCGCGGTTCGGGCCGCTGATCGATCGAGCGATCGACCAGGAACAAGGAAAGGGGGCCCAACGGGCCCCCTTTCTGTTTCCACCTACCCGCCGGGGTTCACATCGATACGATGTCGGCGTTCATGCCGATCTCACCGAGGAACCGCGAGGGCGGACGCGCACCGTTCGGCCGGCGACGCACGACCGTCGCGACGAACATGTTCCTCGCCCGGCTCAGAGTGACGTACGCGAGGCGCCGCGATTCCTCGAGCTCCGCCGAGGACTTGCTGGTGCGGGGGAAGTGGCCCTCCTCCCAGCCCGAGACGATCACCAGATCGAACTCCAGCCCCTTAGAGGCGTGCATCGTGTCGACGCGCACCCGCGCCTGTCCCTGCTTGGCCTCGATGGTCGAACGGAAGCTGATCGCGATCGCGTCCAGCACGGCGTTGATGTCCTGCAGCTCGTCGAAGGTCGACGAGAAGATCGCCAGGGCCTGGTTGAGACCCTGCACCGCCGCCGGCGACTGGCTCTCGGCGAACGTGTCGAGGCCGACCGTGTTGGCGATGTCCTCGAACGAACGCGCATGCGTCACGTCGAGCGCCCTGACCGCCTCGTAGGTGGTCAGGAAGCGCTCCAGAGGACCGCCCTTCTCGGCCCTGCCGCTCGAAACCGTGTCGCGGATCACGTCGATGAGCGGGACTTCGCGCTCACGCGCCCAGTCGTTCAGCTTGTCGATCGCGGCCGCGGTCAGTTTCACGTCCGGGGTCGCCATGGCGTTCATGAGCGCCAGGCGATCGGTCTCGTCGACGGCCAGTCTCGCCCACGAGATGAGTGCCCGGACCTCCCGCTGCGACAGGATGTCGTTGTCGGGATAGTAGCAGGGGATGTCATGCCCGGCGAGGCTGAGCGCGATCGTGGTGGCCTCGGTCCGGTTGCGCGTCAGGACCGCGATCTGGTCGAGCTCGACGCCCTTCTCGATCTGCGACTTGATCAGGCGCGCGATGTAGTCCTGCTCCTGACTCTGGTCGTCGAAGGTCCTCATCTCCATGACCGCCTTGTTCGAGCGGTGGGCGATCATGTCCTTGACGCGACGGTTCTCGTTGCGACTGATCAGGGACTTGGCCTGCTCGACGATGGCGGGTCCGTTGCGGTAGTTGATGCGCAGCGACAGCACCTGACCGTTCGGCCACTGGTCCTCGAAGTCGATCACGTACGAGTTGTCGGCACCGCGCCATGCGAAGATCAGCTGATCGTCGTCGCCCAGGAACAGGACGTTCTGCTTGCCCTCCGTGAGGTGGCGCAGCAGACGGTACTGCATGCGGTTGGTGTCCTGGTACTCGTCGATCATGATCGCATCGAACTGACGGCGCCAGTTGGATGCGAGCTTCGGGTCGCGGTCGAACGCCAGCAGCGGCTTGAGGATCAGATCGTTGTAGTCGACGATGTTGTCGGCCTGCATCTGCGCCTCGTACTCCTCGAGGATCTCGAGGTCGGTCGCATCGACGGTCCGGTTCTGGAACCGGCGGCCGGCGGAGGCGACCGCGTCCGGGGTCATGCCCTGGTTCTTCATCTGGTCGAGCAGCTCGGCCAGACGCTTGATCTTGTCGCGACCGAACGGGCCTTCGAGAAGGTCGCGGTCGATGCGCATCACCGCCTCGCGGAGGATCTGATGGGTCTCGCCCTCGTCCGCGATCCTGAACTGGTCGGTCAGACCGAACTGGTTGGGCATCGAGCGCAGGATGCGCTTGCCCAGCGCGTGGAAGGTGTTGATGAACACGTCGCGCTCGTCGACGCCGTCGAGGACCGAACCGATCCTGTCCCTCATCTCCTGCGTGGCACGGTTGGAGAAGGTGATCGCCAGCATGCGGCTGGTGGGCACGCCTTCGACCAGCATCAGCTGGTAGCGTGCGGCAAGCACGCGGGTCTTGCCGGTACCGGCCGGCGAGACGACCAGGGTGGGGCGGTCGATAGCCTCCGCAGCCTGGCGCTGCTCTCCGTTGAGATCCTTGAGCACTGCCTCCTTGGGGCTGAGCTCCGCTTTGCGTTCGCTGTTTGCAGCGGCCATCTCGATGTTTTCCTCGATCGGGGGTGTTCTGCATCACCCCTACGATCTCCGGGCGGCCGTCGCCAGCCGCCCGAAACACCATAACTCAGTAGACCGTCTCGTCGGTGGCATCCTCCATGGAGAGCTCCTCCATGGCGCGCTCCTGCGCCAGAGCCTCCATCTCCTGCTGCCGGGTCTGCTTCTCGAGCCACTCCAGGTGGCGCGCGATCCGGACCGCCTCGGGGAGCGGATTCGCGGGCTTCGGCCCCTTGCCGGTCCTCGGATTGAAGACCTTCGCGAGCATGCCCATGTCCTCGAAGAAGAACGGGCTCCGGACCTTGAGGGGCCGGTTGAGGAAGTTCTGCGGCAGGATCAGGTGCGTACCCGGCTCCATGGCGGTGATGTCCTCGTTGCGGAGGAAGTCGACGCCCTCCGACGCGATGGACTCGTTGCGCGCGAACGGGTTGGCGGTCTTGGACAGGCCCGCGTTGCGCGAGTAGCTCTGCTTGCGCACGGTGGTCTTGCCGACCGTCTTCACGTAGTGCGCGGCCGTCTCCGGATCGTTCTGCGACAGCACGATGCTCACGCCGCAGGTGGAGTCGATCGTCGTCCCGTCCTCCTTGGAGTAGGTCTTGATGATCTGCGAACGGGCCTGGAAGATGAGCCAGTAGCTCACCTTCTTCGAACGACCGAGATCCGGGCCGGTGAGGACCGTCTCCGACTTCGGCAGCTTGGCGAACTCGTCCATCATGAAGCAGATGGTCTTCGGACCCATGATGCGGCCGCGCTTGTCCTTCTCGCCCGGGCCGTACGACAGGAAGTCTCGGCTCAGCACCTCGTAGAGGAGCGCGGTGATGTTGGCGAAGGCCTGAGCCTCCGCCTGGTTGACGCAGATGTACAGGGTCACCGGCAGCCACTCGCCGGTGTCCGGATCCTTCATGCCGCGCAGATCCATGGAGGTGAAGTCGCAGGCGCAGGTGCGCTCCTTGACCGCCTTGTTCTTGAACGGCAGCATGGCCTGGTCCATGGTGCCCAGAACGCCCGACCGCTCCTTGTCCGCCATCTCGATGAGAGGCGACAGCGAGGTGAACGCACGCTCGGAGTAGCCGTTCGTCTTGATCTGCTCGGCGAGGCTTCCGAGGAAGATCTTCATGCCGTCGGCGGTCGGAAGCTGCTTGGCCGCTGCGGCCTCGGCGTTCTTCTTCTCCGCCAGCTTGCCGGCCTCGTACTGGGCGTCCGCGATCCAGTCGACGAGCAGAGGGAAGGATGCCTCGTAGCCGTGCCACTGGACTGGAACGCCGTTGGTGTTCTTGTGGTCGTTGATGTGGCTTACGAGGTAATGCATGAAGCCGGTCAGGCAGTCGCGACCCTTGTCGACGAAGTACTTGTCGCCGCCGCCCTTGCCTTCGGGAATCAGCACCTTGGCGACCGCGTCGAGGTAGGTGTCGCGCTCCGCCGTGCCGGCCGGAGGGACCAGCTGCGACGACAGGAAGTTGAAGCGCGGATAGAACAGACCCTCGTGCGGCCTGTCCGTCGCCGACCAGTCGATGATGAACACGTTGCCCACCTCGGCCCGGTAGCCGGACGTCATGTCGGCGAGCTCCGGCTTCGGGTCGTTCACGATGAAGGAGATGTCCGGGGACTCGACGATCGACGGGACGACGAGCGACGCGGTCTTGCCGGTCCCTGGAGGCGCCGAGCACGCCACGGAGATCGGTTCGATCAGCCGGATGTAGTCGCCGTTCGTCCATTTTCCGAGGATGCCGACGTAGCCGCCCTTGATCCCGATCTGACGACGCGCCTCCATGCGGCGGATGTCCTTTTCCGTCGCCCATCGGACGTCGCCGTGCGTCATCTCGAAGTTCTTGTACGGACATGCCGCGAAGAAGATGGCGGAGACGAACAGGGCCCCGAGGAACGGGGTCGCGATCGCGATCATGCCCGTCATGACGTTGGCTTGCCAGATGAGCGTATGCTGGTGTCCGACGAAGTTCGGATCGCTCATCTTCGACATGTAGCTGGCCGCGGCATTCCACGTCGCGGCCTCGAACGACTTGTCGGAGAGCCAGAAGATCAATGGGGAGAATGCGCCGAAGAAGCAGAACACCACGATGCCGATCGCGATGGTGGCGATTAGCCACTTGGTCCACTTCTCCTTCTCGGCACTCATGTGCTGCGGGCTGTAGGTCTCGCTCTGAATCGACATCGTGAATCCCCCCGGACCTGACGCGGCCCCCTCCTCGATCTACATGATGACGTCCTGCCTGTCGATGGACCCCGCGAGCCCCCGCTCGCGGTGGTCTGATCAGGGCTTCGGACGCTTGGTCCTGCCCGCCGTCGGAGCAGGAAGCGCGGCATTGGGTGCCGGCAGGCTCTTGGTGGCTTCGAGAGCCTTCTCCGCCTGATGGGCGAGAGTACCGAGATCCACCTGCTTGGGCTGCGGCGGCTCGATGTCGGTGATGACGCGCTCTCCCCTCATGTTCCTGCTCATCTGGATGATGCAGAAGTTCTCACGGATCTTCTGGATCGTCTTGTCGCGGTCGAGGTTCGGAATGCACCCGGAGATGCGCTCGAACAGAACGTCGTAGCAGTCGTCGACGGTCGACGCGTGGATGGTCGTCATCATGGCGCCGTGGCCGGTTCCGGTCAGGCGCCACAGCGCCCCGGCGTTGCTGGTCGAGATCTCGCCGACCAGCACGATGTCCGGCGTGAAGCGCATGATGATGTCGATCGCCGAATCGTACGTGAACAGCGACTTCTTGTCGGTCCTCGACAGGATGAGGTGGACATGGTTCGGATGCTTGTGCAGCTTGATCTCGCGGGTGTCCTCGACGGTCAGCACCCGCGTGCGGTGATCGACCTCCTGGATGACCCTGTTGAACAGGGTCGTCTTACCCGTAGAGGTGCCACCGGAGATCAGGATGTTGCATCCCTGCTGCACGGCGTCCTTGAGGGCCTGCACGGCGTCCGCACGACCGTCCGCGATCTTCGCGACGTGGTGGAACCCCTCCTGCACGCCACGGCCCTCCACGAGGCCCCAGTCGGAGAAATCGACCTGGTGTGCGCGGCCGGCCGAAGCGCCCTTGCGGATGGCCATCGCGATGCCGCCCTCGGGGAGGGTCTGGTCGAACACGACGTTCTTGCCCGCGACCGCGGCGAAGCGATGCTCGTAGGGCGGAAGCGTCGCGAAGATCGTCGAGGGCTTGTCGCTCTCGTCCGGATCGAACGACTGGTTGAAGGTGTTGGCTACCGCCTGGCAGATGTTCCTCAGCCAGCGCAGCGTGAAGCGGTCATCGAGATACTTGATCCAGATGTCGCCATCCCGGTTGGGATGGTGCCTACGGCACCACACCTCACCGGGCTGGTTGATCGCGATCTCCTCGTGGTCGACGTGCTCGTAGTATTCCGCGAGCGGCGACAGCATGCGCTGCAGGACTTCCATGTCAGTTGTTGCCCCAAGGTGGCGACGACGAGGGCGCCACAGGTGTGGTCTGGAGAGTGCGACCGACGGACTGCTGATTGGCCGTCTGTTGCTGCTGGGCGTCGTAGCCGGACAGCTGACGCTGCCCACCGCCGCCACCGCCGCCCTGACCCTGCTCGTCGAACGAGGGCGGCGGGGTGATCTGGGCCCCGCCGTTCATCTGGCGCGGGTACTGCTGGCGCACGATGGTCTCGCGCTCGATCGGCCGCATCACGAGGTCCTGCGTCGGCACGATCGTCAGGCGAGTGCCCGCCGGGACCGTGATGATGGGCTTGACCGCCTTTTGCTGCTCGATGATCGGAGCGAGCGTCTCGTTGATGCCCTGCGACGTGATGTCGAGGATGATCGCACCCTTGTTGCGGGCCACGCCCGAGCTTCCACCCTGGCCGCCGACCTGAACGCTGGTTCCGCCGGCCTGCTCCTGCGGATCCACCGCCAATGCGGTGCCGATCTTCAGGACCGTTCCGAGGAACGCGCCGCTGATGCGCTGGAACCAGCGGTTGTTGACGTGACCCGGCACGCCCGCCTGACCCATCGCGTCACCGCCGGTGCCGCTGAACACGAAGCGGGCGCCATCGGGACGGATGATCTGCGACCACACCACGACCGCGCGATCCGCGCCGCCGCCCATGTTGCCGATGATCGTCGATCCGCGCGGGATCAGGATGTTGCGACCCATCGCCCCGTAGACGTTGCGATCGACCTGCGCGATCACCTGCTGCGACTGGCGGCTGTCGAACGGCCGCACGAGGGCCGCGGTGATGATGCGGTCCATCGTGACCACGCGACTCATGTCCTGGGGAGCCGAGGACACCACCTTGGGCACCTTGATCTCGTCCCAGTCGCCGGTCGATGCGACCTGCGTGCCCTGCGCGTTGCGCATGACGACGTTGCCAAGGACCGCCTGGCGTCGCGCGATCATGAACTGCTCACGAGGAGACAGCGTGCGTGGAGCCTGCTGCTGCGCATAATCCACGGGAGGCGTCGTGCCCTGCACAGGCTGCGCCGCCACGGGACCGTAGGGATCGATGGTCGACGGCGCCTGACCGGCCGTCAGAGGCGTTCCCGGAGCACCTGCGGCACCCGGAATGGCGACGGCTCCGGGGATGGCGGTGCCGTCGACGGGCGCACCGCTCGGAGTGGTCCCCACGACGTTGGCGCGCGCCTCGACGACCAGCGGATCACCGCCGGGCGTGGTGGAGTTGCCCAGGACGTAGAACGAGGGAGTGGCGACCGCGTTCGCGTCCTTCTTCGTGGAATCCAGGTTGACGAGGACCTCGCACTGCTGACCCGCCTTGATGATGGCACCCTTCCTGATGCAGTCCGCGTTGTAGGTCAGACGGGTGTCGCCCTCGAAGCGTGCGTCCGTGACGGTGAAGTCCCTGAACAGGGCGGACACCATCACCTTGCCGACCAGACGACCGCCCTCGGCCGCCGCGAGGTTGACCTGCGTCGGGGTGATTCCCACGGAACCGACCTCCTCCTTGGCCGAGGCCGAAGGCGTCGTGTTCACGTAGGGCTGATCCGAGCCCTTGACCTCGTTGTTGCTGCTGAGCACCCAGACGGCTACGCCGATGGCGGCCACCACGATCAGGACCGCGACTGCGATCCCGATCAGGATGTTCTTCTGCTTCTTGTCCATCTGCGCCACGCGCATGCCCCCCGTTGTATGTTGCAAAGGTCGAGGGACGAGACTCGTCGCGCCCCTCCGGACCTCAGTTGACCGTCACTACCGCGCAGGGGCGGCCGGTCGCGGTCATGCTCTTGCAGACGCGCACACCCTCGGCGAGACCGAAGAACGGCCCAGCGCGCAGGCGCACGTCGCCCGGCCGGGCGTTGGGATCGATGGTCCCACCCGTCTTCAGCGAATCCGCATCGGGATAGTTCGCATCGGCGGTGCCGAGTACGGTGTTGTTCTGCGCCTTGAGCGTCAGCCAGAGCTTCTGCATCGTCGCGCGATCGCCCGAACCCAGATCGACCATGTACTTGCGACCCGTCGAGGGGGAGGACATGGACGGCGGCAGGATCTGCTGTCCGTCCTTCACCTGCACGTTGGCCACGACGGGGCGACGAGCGCCGGGACGGGCGGCATCGGCGACGCCGGCCTGTCCACCGCGGTTCTGCTTGATGCAGACGATCTTCATGCCGTTGCGCAGCACGATGTTGCCCACCGCCTCGACGACCAGCATGCGGCCGTTCGGTCCTGCGGTGCGGACGTTGACCGGGGTCTCCACGCCCTGGACGACGAGGCTCGCGACGGGCCACTCGTTGATCGCGTCGGCGTTGGCGCCGTAGTCGATGTAGGTGTACTGGTTGTCCCGGAACACGCGCTCCGGCACCACGCCCGCCGAGTCGTCCTGCGGCACGTAGATCGAGAGATCATGGACGATGTTCTCGGGACGGAAGCCGATCGAACGGAGCCAGTCGGCCTCGACCTTCAGATCCGATGCGCTGGCCGAACGGGACTGGCCACCCATGTTCATGGGAGCACCGGTGCCGGGGCCGGGACGCGAGCGTCCGGTCACCATGATGTCCACGGACATGTCGGTGATCGTCTTGGTGTTCGCACCCTCGCCGCGGACGTAGAACTGGTACAGGTTGCCGCTGGTGCCCATCGCGACGACGTTGCCGTCCGCGCCAGGCTGCTTCACGCGCACCAGCACGACGTTCGAACGCGGGACGATCGCCTCGAAGGAGACCGGATCCGAGACGTAGACCTCCTCGATCGTCTCGTCCGACGGGAACCGCACGGTCGTGGTCATCGCCTCGCGCAGACGCAGTGGGATGATCTTGTCCGGCATGTACTCGAAGCGGCTGTAGCCGGGCGACTCCTGGTTGGAGGCCTTGTTGGCCGAGGGATTGTCCCAGGCCTTCTGGATCTCTCCCGCGTTCTTCAGGTAGCTCTGGTCGACCTGACCGTAGTCACCTCTCGCCTGGGCACGGGCCTGGGCGTTCTGCGCGATTGCCGGAACGGACACGGTCGAGCTGAGCACGACTGCGAGCGTGACGATGGACTTCCTCATTGTCTTCGATGCCCCCTGGTGATGTTAGTCGCGACGTGCGTCGCTGATCGAGGTCACGGTGACCCCGAACGGATTGTTTAGACGGTCCGAGTACTTCACGTTCTTCGGGTCGTAGCGGATGTTGACCGTGCTCCGCCAAGCGTGCTGCTCGCCGGTGACCGGCTGACCCGCGACCATGGGGTCGGGATCAGGGATGTCGTTCGACACCCAGTCGACCTGCCACGTGTTCGCGTCGAGCTTGTTGACGGAATCGATCCTGACCGTCCGGGTGGTCTTGGTCGCCCGGAGCCTGTCGTTCTCCGTGCGCGCCTTGGCCATCCAGTCGCCGTAGATCTCCGATGTGCTCATCAGCTGCACCGGCGAGCCGAGACCCCAGTTCGCGGCCTGCTCCGCCGCCGAAGCGCTGATCGAATTGCGCTTCATGATGAAGTTGCGCAGGCTGACCTCCGCGACGTAGTCGCTGGTCGGACTGTCGAACGTCGCCGGATTGATGTGCACGATCTCGTCACCCTTGGCGTTGGAGGTCACCACCATGGGAACCACCTTCTGCAGGGGCGTGATCGCGGCCAGCGCGAAGGACAGCGCCACGATTGCGAACGCCTCGACCGCCGCGATCACGGCGAGGATCCTGGCGAAGGCCGCCGTCCGACGGATCGGAAGCGCCTCGGTGTCGTAGTCCTTCGGGAATACGCCGATCTTGTCTCCCTCGCCGGGAGCGGAGGCGGCCTTCTTGCTCACGCCGGGATACCTGCGCTCTTGTCCTGAAGGAAGGCCGGAATGCCCGGCTTCTGACCCTTCAGGCTGCAGCCCGCGCAGGGCGCGCGCTTGAGCGAGTTGGCGCCGCCTCCGATGGACATCGGCTTGGGTGCCATGTTGGAAGTTGCGCAGGCGCTGAGCGATGCCAGGGCCGCGAGCGCGACGATGATGCGCATGTGTTCGTCTCCGTCATGAGTCGGAGGTGCGCGCATCGTGTTTTCCGCCTGATGCGGAAGACCCCCCGACGCCACCCCCCCTTGGGTAACCTGCCCGGACATTCTTTGCCCGATTGGGGGAGCGCGTCAATGGGTTTTTTGGGTTTGGGCGGGAACCGGTCCCGCCCACGTCACTGCAGTTGCTCGTTACGCGCCTGCTGGTCGCCAACGTCGACGGCCTGCATCTCCGCCTGGGCCTGCGCCGAGCCGTTCACCGTGCTCGTGTAGATCGCGTCCCTCTGACGAAGGACCTCGGCCGGTGCGGTGTTCATGGAGTTGCCGACCTGACCGAGCTCGGCCTGCGTCCTTGCGATCTCGGCATCGAGAACCCTCTGATCCTCGATGTTCAGACCGAGCGACTGGCTGTACTCCTGCATGGACCTCTGCGTGTCCTCGGCCATCGCCTTGGCGTCCTCCGCGATGGGACGGAAGAACGCCTCCTGCTTGTAGGCCTCGGCACGGTTGCGCAGATAGTCGCTGACGTCGTTGCTGATGTCTCCCGACACCAGTCGGTCCATGCGGTCCTCGGCGGCGTCGGCCAGTCTCTTGGCGATGTCGGTCTTGGACGGATCGTCCCACGTGGTCCGATCCTGGCTCATGTAGTCGTTGGCCACCTGCTGCAGGGTCTGCACGCTGATCCGCTTCTTGCGGGCCTCGTTGGACAGCAGCCTCTGGAGCTGGGATTCGCTGCTTTGCGCCGCCTGCAGGACCTGACCGTACTCGGTCTGGGTCTGCCTGTTGCCGGAGATCGCATCCTTGAAGCTGGTGACGATCGACTTGGCGGTCATCAGCGCCGAGAGCTTGTTGCTCAGGCTCGCCACCTGTCCCAGACGGGTCGCCCAGTCGGATCCCGGCATCCTGACCGGAGCGGGCGCGGGCGCACGCTCCAGATTCGGGGCCGCCGCCGCCTCGTCGATGGTGAACACGTTGACCGACTTCGCCTCGAGGCGCGCGGCACTCACCTCCTTGAGGGTGGCCATCGTCTGCATGACCAGCGACTTGGCACGGGTGTTGATCTGCCAATCGGTCCGCATGCTGTCGTTCGTCGTCCCCGCGGGCCGACGGGCGCTGCAGATCGCCACCGCCTGGATCGTGCGCGCGCGCAGATCGAGGTTGGTCAGGCGCGACTTCGTCGTCTCGGCGATCGCCCAGCCGTCACCGGCCGTCGAACGACGCTCGGTGTTCAGCGTCGTCCTGAACTGAGCCCTCGCCTCTGGGGTGTTGGAGACGGTCGGCAGCCTTCTGGTGATCTCCGCGATCGCCGCGTCCGCCGTGATCGGCTGGATCGGGGCGATCGGCGTGACGCCGGCGTAGGGGAGCTTGACGACCCCCTTCACCGCGCCGAGCGCTCCCTGGATGTTCTTCATCTCGTTGACCTGCGAGGCCAACTGCTGGAGGTGCTGCGCCTTCTGACGCAGCTCTGCCGCCTGCTGCGCGATCTTGCCGGCATCGAGGACGATGCAGGGAGGAGGCAGCGGGGAGCCCAGCACCATGCATGGGCTGAACTGCGCGTTAGCGGCGGTCGGAAGGGCGCAGGCCGCCACCAGGACGGCCGCGCCCGCGAGGAAGCGGGCGCGGATCACGTCAGTTGCCCCTGCGGCCGACGCTGTCCTGCGCCAGCGTCTGTGCGGACTCGATCTCGAGGAGCTGCGCCTGGATCGCGGTCTGCTTGGCGAGCTCTCCGTACATGGCGAGCATCGTGGCGGTGTTCGCCTGCACGTCGCCGCGCAGATCGGCCGCGTCCTTGGCCTGGGTCGAGAGTCCCGATGCGACCTGCTGGGTCTTCACGAGATCCGCCTTCATGGACGAGGCGGCTCCGTAGCCCGACAGAGCGGACTCCCTGACCATCACGCCTCTGCGCTGGCGCAGCTGGTTGATGGTGCTCGAATTGAGCGAGTCGCTTCCGTTGTAGAAGAACAGCTTGGCCGCGGCCTCGCGTCCCGTCGCCAGATCGGTGATCTTGCTGACGTTGATCGAACCCTCGTTGCCGATCTTCAGCTTGCCGGCCTGCGATGCGATGCTGTCCACCTGACCCGCGAGCGAGCCGATGTCCTTGAAGGCTCCGGTCGGATTGGTGAAGTCCAGACCCGACTGCTGCATGATCTTTCCGAGCATGCCCGGACCGACCTGGCCGATCGTGTTGCGCATCTGCTGGACCTGCTGGACCTGCTCCTTGACGGCGGCCAGCTGCTTGGTCGCCACGGAGACGGTCTCGCGGATGCGGGCGATCGCCGCCGGATCGATGACTGGGACGCCGGCCGCGCTGGCCGGTGCCGCCGAGAAGAGCACCGCGGCGAGGGCGGTGCCCGCGAGGATGCGGAGCTTGGTGATCATGACGGTTCCCCCGTGGGTGTATTGTTGACGATAGTATCCTCCGGGAGGCCTCCCGTGAAGCCCCCCCTTGTGAGATCGGGCACCTTCCGGATGCCGTCCGATCCGCGATGGATCATGCGCTCATCCTGTCGGCCGCGACATGCTCCATGTACAGCTTGCGGAAGTTGTCCGGATCCTTGTCGATGAGCTCGCGGATGCGGCGCACAGCGGCGTTGCCCGAGGCGAAGGTCTGGAGGCCGTCGCCGAGAGCGCGCATGTCGGCGTCGATGACCACGGACTCGATGCCCTCGGTCTCGGAGATGCGTCGCAGCAGGAACTTGCGGGCCAGGTGGTTGTGACTCTTGCCCAGCACGAAGTTCAGCTCCCTGTCGGTCAGGCCGAAGAACGCGAAGTCCTCCTTCTTGGCCTTCGCGTTGGGGAAGAAGACCTGGGTCGCGCACTGGCCGAGGATGGTCTGGCCATGGCCGGACTCCTCGATGGCGTTGGGACGTTGGAAGGCGCAGATGAACACCTGACCGAGCTTACGACCCTCCTGGAGGCCCGCCGCGAACCGAGCCGCGAAATACTCGTTCTTGAGCAGCGGAGCCGTCTCGTCGACGAAGTAGACCGCAGGGTGACCCTGCTGGACGGAGACGTCCATCGTCCGGTGCATCACGTACGAGACGACCGCGGGGCCCAGGTTGTCCTTCCTGTCCGGATCGAGGATGTTCGTGAAGTCGAAGCTGATCATCCTCGACTCGAGATCCATCGTGTCCTCGGGGGCGCAGAACACCTGACCGTTTTGGTTGTCCATGATCCACGGGCGGATCCTGTTCCTCGCCTCGCTGTCGGGTGCGAACACGGTCTGCTGGATCCTCTTGAGGTTCCTGTCCTCCAGCGGCATCAGTTCGAGCATGTCGATCGCGCGCCCGAACTGCTCCGTCGAGGCGGGATCGCTTAGTCCGGTGATCAGCTGGAACCACGTCTGCAGGAACGTCTTGTTCCTGGGCGTCAGCTCCATCTGCAACGGGTTCATCGCCGCGCCGCTGCCGTCGAACTTGACGTACTTGCCGCCGGCCATGTTGGTCACGACCTCGGTGCCGTTGAAGCGGTCGAAGAAGAACACGCGCAGTTCGGGATACCGCATCGCCATCGTCGCGAGCCAGCTCACCGTCACCGTCTTGCCCGAGCCGGAGGGACCAACGACGAGCATGTGTCCGAGCGGTTCCTTGTTCGACGGATCCGACATGTCGTGGAACACGAAGTTGTACGGGCTTCCGCTCGACGTTCGTAGCATCGTGATGGGGCTCTTGCCCCACGGAGAGAACTTCGCCCCCGGATTGGCACGCTGCATCACGAGCAGCGTCGCGACGTTGGCCGCCAGGACCTTCCAGGGACGCGCCTGGATGTCGTAGGTCGGAAACATCGACCACCACGTCGCCTGGGCGGCGATCCCCTCCCGTACCAGCATGACCTGGTACTGGGCCGCGATCGTGTTGATCTGGGAGATCCTCCGGTCCAGATCCTCCTGCGTATCCGCCTCGAGGATGATCGACAGCGAGTAGCTGCAGAGGCACTGCGTGTCCTCGCCACCGCCGCCGATGATCTCGCCGACCGCCGCGAACTGCGCCTGCGAGGTGTCGGACATCAGCGTCGTGCGGGCGAGACGGAACTGGAGATCGAGGGTCGTCGTCGCCTTGGTGCGGCCCAGCGGCTCCACGTTGTGGAAGATGGTGTAGTCGAACGGCAGGGACGCCATGTCGAGCAGCATCTTCTCCTCGGTCAGATCGCCCCAGGTCTTGATCCCCACGATCGCGAGGTGGAGGTGCTTGTTGCCGTTGGTGAAGGTGATGTGACCCGTCTTGTCGTCCGCGAAGTGGATCTGATCGGAGACGATCGCCTCCGACACCGGGAGTCCGGGCTGCGCCTTGGGGTTGGGACGGGTCATCGGCGACGCTAGGCGCCCCAGGATCTTGAGCGGACTCTCCTCCGTCTTGTCGCTCAGGACCTTCGCCTTGAACGGGCTCAGCGCGGCGACCGTCAGCGAGGTCGCCTCGTCCATGGCGATGATGCCGCCCTCCTTCTCGGTCGAGAGGACGATGTAGTGGTCGGTCGCGAACGAGTTGCGCTGGAAGGCGGTCTCCCACGTGTCGGCCAGCTTGCTCAGATGGGGGACCGGGTGCTCCATGAGCTCGCCGGGCTTCACCGCGGTCCGCATCGTGAACACGCGGGCGCGCGCCTTCTTCTCCGCGATCTGCGACAGCCACGTGCGCCGTGCGTTGAACAGCGCCTCCGACTCGCCCTGGCTGGTCACGGTGAGCTCGGCGCCCTGGACCTTGAGGACCCGGACGAGATCGCCTCGCTGGGTCGTGATGGTCTCCCCGTCCGCCATGATCTGACCGAAGGGCATGAAGTCGACGAGCCTCGTCTCGCGGGGCATCGGCATGAGCCGACGCGACACGGCGGGCACCAGCATGGCGGCTCCCATCGCGGCCGCGCCCGCGGCGGCGGTGCCGGCCATGAGCGCACCGACGGTGCTGGGTACGAAGAGGAGTGCCGACGGATCAATTGACATAGAACTTGCCCTTAGTCCGGACGTAGCCCGGAGTCCTCTTGGTGAACTTCTGACGTGCGATCAGCAGGTTGCTGATCTGCGGATCCTTGAATCCCGCGAGGGCGGATGCGACGCAGCCGCTGAGGCCGAGGACCATGCCCGGCAGGACGCCGAAGCCGATGATCTGCCCCATGAACCACATCATCATGCCCAGGCATACGGACGCGCCTCCGAGCACCGGCGGCATGTAGGCGAAGGTCTGCGGCTGGGCCACGTACTTCAGGATCGGCGATTTGAGCATGTTCCCCCCTACTAAAACGCAAAGGGGGCGCCCGACATGTGCCGGACGCCCCCTTCATGACGCCTTGGCGTCATCCGGACGTATCCGGATCAGCCGTTGCCGCCGCCGATGCGATCGAGCCAGCCGATCGCCGTCGGAACGATGGCGAGCGCGAAGCTCACGCCGATGCCGGTCGCGACCCACTTCCAGTTCAGCTTGCCGAAGAAGCCGAGCATGAGGCACGACACGATGCCGATGCCGCCGACGATCAGCGCGAACGACTTCAGGCGATCACGCACCTGGTCCGCACCCTCGATCGCCTTGGCGAACGGATCGTTGGTCGGGTTGGCCTGGGCCCACGCGGCCTCGGGCATGATCATGAACACCGCCGCGAACAGCAGTGCCACGATGGCGACGTTGTAGCGACCGGACAGGAGTCCGTCGCGGAAGTTCAGAACCTTCGTCATTATTGGTCTCCCCCATGGATGCGGAACCGCACTTGCGGCTTCCGGGATAGAATGTCCATGGGACGCCCCCCGGCAACCAGCAGAGGCGACTATAGCTCGACCTTCCGCATCCGCCAATAGGCTTTTTCGACATGAGTCGAATAGCCTGCGGTCATGCTCAGCAGCCGCCTCCGGCGAGCGCCATGACCCATGCGGGCACGGTGCCGAGGGCGAAGCAGCATCCCAGGCACGTGGCGACCCAGCGCCAGTTGAGCTTGTTGAAGTAGCCGAGCATCAGGCAGACGGTCATGCCGATCATGCCGACGACGCCGGCGAGACGCTTGAGGCCGTTCTGGAAGGCGCATGCCTTCGCGACCGCGGTCGCGAACGGATCCGGACCGGCCTGCGCGAACGCCGGCACGGCGACGACCATCGCCATCGCCAGCAGCGCGATCGCCGCCATCATCCGTGGCGTCGCGAACGTCGTCCATGTCCAGCGCGACGGCGCCGTAGTCGTGCTTGAAGTCATCCCCGTCCCCCTGGGCCCCTGTTCGGGATGGGACGATACCGAAAGGCGCGCGGATTTCAAAGCGACTTGTTCATCCGGGAGAGAAGAGGGATCGGGCCATGTCCGCGACGAGACGGTAGTCCGCGTCCCTCGGGCCCGACCTGCGCCAGATCAGGACCACCCGCCTCACGGCGTCCGGCGATTCTATGTCGCGCGCCACCACGTCGGTCCCGTCCAGTATCCCCGAGGCGACAGCCATGGCCGGGATCATCGTCACGCCGACGCCGCCGTCGACCATCGTGACCAGCGTGTGGAGCGACGTCCCCATCATCCGCGCGCTCTCCACCGCATCGGGCCTGCCGCAGGCGGACAGGGCATGGTCGCGCAGACAATGACCGTCCTCCAGCAGGAGGAGTCTGCTCGGATCCATCCGGTCGACCCAGCCGGTCCCCTGGTCCAGTATCGGATCGTCCGACCTGGCGGCGAGCATGATCCGGTCGTCGACCACGTGCTCCTCCTCGACCTCGCCGCACGGATACGGCAGCGCGAGCATCACGCAGTCGGTCCTGCCCGCCTGCAGGGACTCGCAGGCGGCTGCGCTGGTCTCCTCCCGGAGCAGCAGCCGGAGATCCGGATAGTCGCGTCTCGCGAGCGCGACCATGCCCGGCAGTACGAAGGGGGCGATCGTCGGGATGACGGTCAGACGCATGTCACCGGACAACGGCCTTCCCGATGCGCGGACGATGTCCGCGAGCAGATCCGTCTCCGACAGCACCTTGCGCGCCTGGGCGGCGACCTGTCTGCCGATCGCCGTGAAGCGGACGACCCGACGGGTCCTCTCGATCAGCACGATGCCGAGCAGTCGCTCCATCTCGGCGAGACCGGCGGAGAGAGTCGACTGTGTGACGGCGCACCTCTCCGCCGCCCGCGCGAAGTGCTCCTCGTCGTCCAGCGCGACGAGGTACTGCATCTGCTTGATGGTCGGCGGATGGACCGTGGTTGTGGTCATGGCATCGTCTCCCTCACGCCACCGGCGTCCAGTCCCGGAACTGCGGTCCGGGCAGGTCGAGCATCACGGAAGGATGGTTCGCGTCCCCCTTGGTGCGCGCCGGCCCCTTGTTGCAGACCATCGTCTCGAAGAACCCGCCCTCGCCCTCCTCGGGACGGTTGAGGCGGATCACGATGCCGGCCGACGCGAGGATGCCCTCGCCGCCGCGCGGCTGACCCTCCTGGTTGAGCTGACCCATCACGAGGATCGCGATGTCGAGGTCCGACGCGAGGTCGGCCAGCATCTGCGCGGCCTCCTGCTGCTTCTCCTGCTGGCTCGACTTCGAGCTCGGGTTCGTGATCAGCTGCCAGTAGTCGACGACGACCACCTTGACCTTGTGCGCATGCACCTCGGCGATGATCATCGACCGCAGCTGGTCGATCGTCACGCCCGGCCGGTGGATGTACCAGAGGTTGCGCCGATCGGCGAGGTACTGCTCGAAGGCCTCGTCGTGCTCGCCGCCCTCCCCGAGGTCGAGGTCGCGCGCGTCGATGTTCAGCGAGGCCGCGATGATGAACCGCTCGATGTCGTTCTTGCGACGCTCGAGGCTGACCATCAGCGTCGGCACCTGATCCCGCTCGAGTCCTCTCGCCACCGTCGCGGCGAGCGTGGTCTTGCCGGCCTTGTACCTCGCGAACACGCCGAGGACCTGCCCCGGCCAGAGACCGCCGTAGGACACGTAGTTGAGCGCGCGGATCGAGGTCGGGATCGCCACGGACCGCTTCTGGCGACGCAGATCCGCGGCGACCGAGGCCGCCGAGGTCGACATGCTGCCGGAGGCCGCGCCGTCGATGATGTTCTGCGCCAGAGTGGCCGCGACCGACGACGACGTGACGCTCCGGTCCTCCAGCGCGGTCAGCGCACGATCGATGGCCCGGCGCAGATCGCGCTTCGCCCTCGCCTCGAGGACGTAGTCCTTCGCGCGCATGACCGTCTTGCGGTTGTGACGACCAGAGGCGACGATCGCCTCCGCCTGATCCTCGTCGATCAGCGGCGCGGAGATGCGCAGTGCCAGCGTGTCGTCGATCGTCATGTCGTCGAGCAGCGCCCGCCACGCCTCGCGGTGGCCCTCGTCCGTGAAGTGCTCCGTGCTGACCTCGCTTAGGTCGACCAGCAACCCGCGGTCGAGCAGCACCGATCCGATGAGCGACGCCTCCGCCGACATCTGCACGGTCGGCCTGCTTCTCGTTGGTTCTTCCATTTCACTCATCCCATCAGACCTCAACGCCGGGCTCGTCCTCGAGCGTGGGCGGTACGGTCCCATCCTCGACCGGCAACACCTTCAGCTTGCCGTACGGATCCCTCCAGACCCTTCCTCTCGTCTCTCCCCTCCAGCGCGGTCCGGACGGGGTTCTGCGCGGCGCCTCCCATCCGATCTCGTGCCACTTGCCCTTCATCAGGTCCTCCGTGGAGGACGCCCTGGTGACGGCCTTCTCGATCGACTTGGTGATGTAGCCGATCGGATCGGGCGTCCCGGTGGAATGGGCGTGCGCCACGATGCGTGCGAGAAGCACGTCGTCCTTGGCCTGACCGCGCCACTTGCCCAGGAGAGGACGCGCCTTGGCCTCCTTGATGCCCATGTCGATGACCTGGCGCAGACACTCGCCGAACACCTTGCGGGCCCTCTCCGACTCCGCCTCCCTGCGACGAGTCTCGGCATCGTTCTGCGCCTTGAGCTTCGCGGAGTAGCGAGCCGACTCAAGGGCCGTCGGCGTCCTGCTCCAGAAGTCGTCGTCGTCCATGTCATCGTTCTGGACCGGAGGCCTTTCCATCGTGTTCGTCTCCGTCATGCGTGTTCCTCGCGCGCGCTCTCGGTCAGCAGGTTGAGCGCCGCCTGGATGCGACCCCTCACGCTCGCCGGGGCGGCATCGCCGTTGTGGGAGAAGATGCTCAGATCCTGATGGGTGAGACCGACCGACGCGAGCACGCTGCCCACTTCGCACCGACGCTTGATGGCCAGTCGCATGATCGCGTCGCCGGGGAATGCCGAGTACACCCGCTCGCCCCTCGCGCCCGGCTGCATCGTCTCGGAGGCGGGGACCGCTCCCTCGGTCGCGGCCTCGAGGGCCATCGCGGTGCGCAGCGTCGAGACGATGCCCGTCGAGGCCACCGTCCTGATCGTCTGTTCCGATAGTCCCGATGCGAGAGACAGCCTTCTGGCCGCACCCTCCTCGTTCATGATGGGCGCCATGAGGCGCCTCGTTGCGGCTACCCGCGCTTGGTCTGTCTCGTGCATGACGATGTGTTAGCGGATCGGTGCCCGAGGAGTCAAAACAAATTTGTTATGAAACCTCGGGCATGCGCGTCACGCCTCGATCAGCGGCCCCCGCGCCGATCGAATCCGCGGAGCAGACGGGTGACGTCGTCCTCCATCGCGGTGTTGTAGGCCTGCGCCAGTTCGACCCTGTGCCGATGCACGTCCTCGCGCGCCACGGGATCGACGGACACGTCCTCGGCAGCCGCCTGCACGACCGCGGCCGGAGCGTCGCTCCGCAGAAGCTCGATGAGTCTCCTGACCTGCGGCGTCGCCGCATCGTCCGGATCGGGATACATCGCTGCAAGCGTCGCCAGGCGGGCCTGCGACGATGCGGATGCGGATGCGGCGCTGACCTGGGGAGCCGGCCTTCTGGCCTCCTCCTCGCGACGACGGGCCTCGTTCCTGATCGCATCGGCGCTGGCCTGCTGGCGCCGATCGTTCTCGGTCCTCAGGGCCTGCGTGACCTTGGGGTGGGAGCGCCAGTCCCGCATCAGCGATCTGATGGAATCGGTCGCGTCGCCGATCTTCGCGACACGACCCTCGATGATCAGCTTGGACGGGTCCCGGCCGTTCTTCGATATCCATCTGATCAGGCGCTCGATCTCTCGCGCCTGCTGGTCATGTATGGCCGCGAGACGACCTGGCGTGCGCTTGGCGAACCTGTCCGCACGCAGGACCGTCCGGTCCGCATCGCCGATGGACGGGACCTCGTAGGTGACCCTCCCGCGGTCGTCGGTGTCCTTGACGATCTGGACGCGGTCGCGGGCGATCTGGTTGATCAGAGCGTCCCAGTCCTCGTACGTCGCCTTGCTGGTGCCGGGCTTGGTCGGCGCCACGCTTTCGGCCACGGGGAACAGCGTCGGATCCTTGACCGCCCTCCGTCCATCCACCTTGTCCGGAGCCGGTGCTTCCGATCCCGACGTTGGCTCCGTCACGGACGGGCGAGTCCCACCTCCGGCAACTCCGTCACCGGACGCTACGATCGCCGCAGCAGGTGTCGTCGGCTCGGCCGTCGGCGTCGCGGTCGCGGCATCTCCACCCACGTCGTCGATGGCAACCTCGACCGTCTCGATCCTTCCGCCGTTCGGCGTGACGGCCGGCTTCGGGTCGACGGCCGACAGACCTTCGGGGATGGTCGCGACGACCGGATCCGGAGCTGTGATGGCGTCACGACCGACGGGGAGGGTCGGCTCGATGATGGGAACGCCCTGCACCGACGGAGGGGCGAGCACCGCCGGCGCATCCATCGCCGTCGGCGTCTCCCGGGTCAGCCCGCCTGCGCGGCCTTCTCCATCGCCTCGACCATCGCCGCGATCGCCTGCTCCCGTCCGTCGCACGCCATCACCGGATCCCTGTTCTTGTCGAACTCCTCCGATCCCCAGGTGAGCATCCTGAAGGTGTTGCAGTAGCACCGGAGGCCGAGCGGCGTGGCGTACCAGAGGGATGCTGGACAGTCCACGCAGACCGGCGAGGGATTGGGCAGATCGGAGGGCTCCAGGGCCACGAGAAGCGGGCTCGCGTGCGGGGACGAGGAGCCTTGCGGCCAGGAGGAGGAGGCTCCGGTTGGGTCTTGGTCGTTGGGCATTGTCGTTCTCCCTGCTGGTGATCGTGGTGTCGTCGTTCTTCACGCCGCCCGTCGTCGGACGTGGCGGCGTATCCGCCGCGACCGGTGCGGTCGTGGTCGGTGCGGATTGCTGTGGTCGACCGGCATCGTCGCCGGGTCGTGGCGTGGCGTCGGGCGAGGACCGGACCGTGTCGGCGACGGGCCGGATCGTCTGCGGATCGACCGCGGTGACAGGAGCGCGGTCGGAACCGGTCTCCCGTTCGGGAGCGGTCGTTCGGACCGCCTCGTCGGACCGGGAGCGATCGTTCCGGGACCTTCTCCGATCCGTCCTCGCCCGCTCGCGCTCGACCGCCTCCAGGAGCGCCGCGCGCAGAGGGGCGAGCAGGGCGTCGATGCTCCTGATGCGGGCCTCGCGCTCGAGCACGTCCTTGGCGGCCGCCTCCAGCTTGGGACGGTCCGGAGCGAGCTCCCTGTTGACGCGTTCGATGTGCGACTGCGCCTCGTCGTAGCGCTTGCGCACCGCCTTGATCGTATCGCGGGAATGGATCCCCGGGATGCGGTCGGCCTCGCTCAGCGTCTGCAGACACGTCTGCCTGGTGCGCACCGCACGCGACTTCGCCTTGGCTTCGAGATGGTCGAAGATCATCAGCTCGAGACGATCGCCGGCGACGTCCTCGACCAGACCTTCGCGCTCGGCGACGAGAGCGCGCATACGCCTGGTCTCGGGTGCTCTGGGCTCGGCCGTGATGGCGTCCTCGACGAACTCCCGGAGGTCCGCCTGCGAGGACTTGAGAGACGCCTCGACCGCCCTCGCCCGCTTGCGGATCGCCTTCTCCGCATCGGTCCATATCGCGATGGCGTTGAGCTTGCCGATCACGGTCGGCACGCCCATCGCCTCCATGGCCGCGGCCTTGGTCCCGAGGTGCTCGGTGGGCGTCCTCTCGATGCCCATCTCCTCGTACCTGCGCGGGTCGAGACGACGCTCCTTACCGCGTGCCGCCAGCACGAGGTTGTTGATCTCGGCGAACCGGTTGCGCATCGCCGGGATGAAGTCCGCGCCCGACCCCTCGCGACCCGTCTTGCTGCTGCCCTGGGACACCTCGCCGATCTTGTTCTGGCGGTGCGGATACCGGGTGCGGATCTCCCCCTTGTGATTGTACTGCTCGGCGACCTCGAAGTCCCACTGCTGGTGCTCCTCCATCCACTTCGCCGGACGGTCGTGGGCGATGACGTGGAGGTGGTAGTTGCGCCTGTCGTTGTGCGAATCGGGCGCGTGGATGACGGCCGTGTACATCATCCCCGTCGGGCGCCCGGCACCATCGCGGGAGAAGCTCCCCAGATGGTTGCAGAAGTTCTGCACGATGAGTGCGCGATCCTCCGGGGTCAGCTCGTGCGGAAGCTCCGCCACGAACCGGAACTGGACCCGCCCGCCGCGACCCGACTTGAACGTCAGCGGTGGCCGCATCAGGTCCCATCCGGGCACGCCCTGCGCCGCCTGGATCGCCGCTCCGCATCCGTCCGCGCTACGCTCGTACGGCTCCGCCACGAACGGCCTGCCCTTCGGATTGGCGGCGTCCGCGGCGACCCATGCGTCGTACCTGTCGCGCTGTATCAGGCAGTGCTTCCTGAAGTCCTCGGGCACGTCCTTCCACGTCTCGATCTCGCGCCACCACTTCGGACTCTGCGAAGGATCGACGATGACCGAATGACGCTTGGCCTCCCGCTCGGTGCGGTGCACCGCTCGCCAGTACTCCTCACGCTCGAACTGGTCGTCCGAGATGTTGGAGAACACCGATCTCGACGCCTCCCATTCGACCCTACCCAGGATCCCGCGCTCGTCCTCCGTCAGCGACTCGCCGACGGGTTCCGCCGCGCCGTCACCAACGGTCCTCTCGAAGGCCTCGTCTATCAGACGCTGGGCCTCGATCGTCTCTACCGCACCATCCCTCTCGAGGTACTGCGCATGCTCCGCACCAAGGCTCAGCTCGGCCGCGCCGTCGCGCTCCACGTACTTGGAATGGTCGGCACCGGGGTTCTTGCCGGCTCCGCCGAAACCGGTCATGGGCACGCCCCGGATGGAGGGTGAACCCTCCTTCGAGATCGACTGGTAGGAGAAGTGGAACGATGTCGATCCCGTCTCCGTCCTGGGCCTGTCCACCAGCGGCGACGGATACGAGAAGTCGGCCGCCTGCGACCAGCGCTTCGCCTTCTTCACCTTGCCGCCGAAGTCGGCTTCCCGAGCGGCCTGGTCCTTGACCTTGGACTTGCCGATCTGGAGGATGGCCTCATCCTCCTCGCGCTTCCGGAGCATCTGCGCGATCTTGCTGTTCGCAGCCTTCACGTCGCTGCTGATCGAACGTCCGCCCACCGCTGCATGCCTCCATGCGGGGGAGCTGGCGGACGTTTCCGCGACGTTGTGACGACCCCCCGGCCTGGGGGTCTTATCGCCCATCGGGACGCGTCATGCAAGGGATGGTTCCCCCGTGCGAGAGGAGAGGCTCGGCCTCGAGCGAAGTGCATCGTGGGGATCTCGCATGACGCCATCAGGAGGTGACAAGGAGGAGCGGCTCGGCCGCGAGTGAACTGGTCGCGATGGGCGATGCCGGAACGCCGCAGGGCGTGGAGGTGCCTTCCGGAGATGGGGCGGCAGCGGCCATCGGAGGACCCGGCGCGGTGACGCGACGATATGACAAAATGCCCATAGGCAGGGTGTCATGCCCATCACGGCGAGTGATCGCATTCGAGGGAATCAGGGCCGCTGTGCCCCTGAAACCGAAGTGAATTTGGGGCTCCCCAAATTTACGGTATTGCGCCTAACTTTTTACGCATGACAAAACTCCCTTTTGTCAGGTCGTAAAAAGCCAGATCCGTAGGGTCTGGTAGCGGTTTTGTCATGTCCGTGCACGGAGCGCAGCGAGAGGGCCGCGGATATGACACGACCAAGATTCTTGTCGAAGGAAGTCGTTGACGATGTCCGCTCCTGCATGCATTTTCACGACCGTATGGGAGTGCTGGCCTATTGGCCGTTGCAGGTGCGCCCGAAGGGGGCTTTAGCTTATGACATCTACGACTTCTGACGACGGGATGGGCAATGGCGCGAACGCGTCCGAAGCCCTCGACCCGCAGGGAGACGAAGGCATTGCGATCATCCTCGGGATGATCGCTGAGAGATCTCTCGACCACCTCGGTGGGCTAGACATGGACAGCGCGTCGCTGGACATGCTCCGTACTCAGGAAGGCAGGGACGAAGTCCTTCGTGAGTTTGTCACGGCGATGATGCCCGACCGGGCGAATCCCGTCCCTTGGGCGCGCTGGCTCTCGGGCGGCGCGACCCCTTTCGACAAGTCGAAGCTGTCGTCTCCCGCACCGGCCGGCGTGCCGATCGGTCGGGCTGTCGAGCGGCAGTCGAAGTCGGTCGCTCGACATGTCACGGGAGTGCAGAACGCTGAGCGTGGCGTGGCTGCCGCGGAGCGCAAACTGGAGGAGGCCAGACGCGAACTGGCGATCGCCAGATCCAAGGACGCGGCCTTCATCGAGTACGTCGTCGCGCAGCACCTGATGTCCATCATGGCACCCATGTTCGCCATGGGTCCGGCATGGACTGTGATGCGTGCGGTGAGCGCGCACGTACCGGCGTCGGCGATCAAGGAGGAGGTGTCCCTCATCCGCGATCCCAAGCGCCGGGCGGAGCGCGAGCAGGCGATCCGCATCGAGCGTCAGGAGGGCACCGAGAGGATCCTCGACGCGCTCGACATCTGGGCCGGCGACAACGAGTTCGAGCACGAGCTCCGCGAGGCGATCGAAGGTGTCGTCGACCGGTACGCGAAGCGCACCCGGCCGGAGGCGCAGCGTCGCACGCGGGCCGCGATGAGGAAGGGGGTCGCCGACCCCGAACTCGTCCGCGATCGCGACGAGGTGCTCGACGGGATGAAGCGCAGGGAGCGCTGATATCCGGAGACGACGGTGGGGATTTCGGGGGCCTCGGCGATCATCGCCGGGGCCCTCTCCGCGTCAGCGGGACTGCGACTTCCGAAGGGTGAGGAAGTCGTCGGTGTATGGGTTCTCTCCGAGGTCCGGGATCGCTGCGAGAAGGCGTAGCCTCTCCATGGGATCGCCGGTCCTCTCGGGCACCGCGGCGATGTCCGCGACGCCTCTGACGACGTATCGTCTGACGGGCCTTCTCTCCTCGATGCCGATGCATGCCCGTGGGGTCGCGGATGCGATCAGGGCGGCGAGCGCGGCGGGGCGGAGTATGGGTGTCCGTCCGTATGGCGAGGGGGAGCGCGGGTCGTAGACGACCTCCGCTCCGCCGTCGACGAACGAGGTCGTTCGGACGATGCCCGCGAACGGCGATAGCGTTCCGGGGAAGTCCCACTGGAGGTGCTCGGCGACGACGTTCCCGATGGTTCGTCCATCGGTGAACTCGAAGGCGTCCGGTCCTCTTGCGATGGTGGATCGGATGCCTTCGACGATGCGGTCGAGACGCATCGCGTGGACGCCGGGATCGGCGTTCACGGCCGGGTGCCACGGCGTGGCGGACGGCAGCTCCACGCGGAGCTGGAGGAGGGTGCATTCCATGCCCGTTCCGACCAGATCGTAGACGAGGACGAGCGGCTTGCCGGTCTCCCCGACGTGGCTGACGTGCACCCCTCTCGGGGGTGCCTGATCGCCGTCGTCGTCGCTCCGGCCGGGGCGGGCGTTGCGCCCGTCGGGTACGCTCCCTGATGTCCGCAGGACGTCCGCCATGAAGGCGATCCGGCTGGCGATGGCGATCATGTCGGGATGGTCCATCTCCCTGTCGGCGAAGACGATGTGGGGGATGCGGTTAGGTGCGTCTCCGACGGTTACCACGCCGTCCATCGGCGGGGTGGATCCGCCGCTCCCGTACGGGCCTTCCGGGTCGTTCGGCGGCTGTGGTTCCTCGGGGCGGAGAGGGATGGTCATGGTCGTGTCCCGAGCCGCGTGAGGGCGTCCCTTAAGCGGGCGTCCCTTCGGATCATGCGGAGCTTCTCGACGGGGTCGGCGCTGTGGACGGCGACCACCTGTCGGAGGGTGACGACGCCGTCATCTATGCCCATGGCGACTACCGGGATGCCGGCTTCCCTGACGGGGTGTCCGGCATGGCTCGGCTGACGTCTGTCGCCTCCGAGGCTTCGGTCCGCGAAGGGGCCGGGCCATGGGACGTCGAGGTGGCAGACGGCGTTCCGCATCAGGGTGCGGGCGGGACTGGTCATCGCGCCTCCTGGGCCGATGACGGTCGCTCCGTTCCTGTCCGCGTCGATCGCCTTGAGGACGAGTTCGACGTGCATCCATGCGGCGGCCGCGGCGTCCTCGACGTCGACGACGGGTCCGCCTGCGGCGATGCGTGAGAGGGCGGTCTGTGCGGCGGCGAGGACGTGGCGGGCGGTGTCCCGACGTCGGGGCATCTCATGCTGGACGTACGCCTCCACTGTATCGATGGAGAGGCGTGGTTCGCCGTTGCGGTGGCAGCGGATCATGAGGCGGATGTTCCTCTGATCGTCGCCGCCGAGATGGGGTTCCGCCGCTTCCCGGCTACGGATGATGCCGATCTCCCATTGGGGGATGAGGGGCATCGTCGTGAAGAGCGTGGTCGCTCCGACGGGTCCGCTTCCCTCCCATCCCACGGCATGGGTCATGAGGGGGACGGCGAGCATCCGACGGATGGTCCGGATGGTGGGGAGGATTGCTTCGGCGACGCCGGGGTCGATCCTCTTCCCGACGGCGACGACGAGGGGCGCGGGGCGTCTCATGCGACGCCGTGCCGCTCGCGGACGGCATCGACGATCGCCATCAGGCGGGCGTCGGTCGCGGCGTCGCGGAGCGCGCCGATGCCGTCGTCGTGGTGGTGGGGTGTTCGGGCGTGCTGCGGACGGCTCACCACGATGCTGTCGCCGGCGAAGTGGAGGGATAGGAAGGCGATGTCTGGATCGGTAGCCCAGTGGTCGAAGCGGGGCTTCTGTGCGCCGGTCCACGAGAGTTCCGTGGCGAGGTTCACGGCGCGACGATCGCCCAGAGGCGTCCTGACGCTGAAGCCCGCCCACAGGTTGGCAGTGGCCACGTGTACGATCTCCTCGTCCAGTTCGGGATGGGTCTGGACGACGAGTCGGGAGAGGTTGCGCATGACGGCCGTCATGTCGTCAGAGCACGGACATTCGATGCCCGTGGCGAGCACCTCGAGAGCTATTCTAGTGCAGCCGACGACGTTTTGTGCGAAGTCGATACGGGTGCGCGCGTCGGTGCTCATCCCCACGGTCTGTCCGTGGTTGAGGATGCTGACGCCGGGCTCTCCGTCCGACAGGTCGGTGATGCGGGAGGCGGGCTCCTCATCCACCTCCACGGCGACCATCGGAAGCATGGGCAGCGCGCATGTCCGGTGTACGGTCACCATGCCCGGCGACAGCTCCTCGCGCCCCCTGTGGCGCAGCCATGCGGGGGTCCGTCGTATGCGGGCGATGCGCCTCTCGAGGAGGCGTACGGCGGGGAGCAGCCGGCGCGCGGCGTCCACGTCGGCGGTGGCGTCGACGACGGGCACGTGGAGGACGTCGCGTCTCATGACGGGACGCGTCCGCGGTCGTGGGAGCGCACGATGTCGCGGGGATGGCCGAGCGGACCGGCGGACGTCCGACCATGGGTCATGCGGGCATGGCTCCTATGCGGCGGGCGTGGTCCCGGACCTCGGCGTCGACGACGGCGAGGCGCAGCAGTTCGATGGGATCCCCGTCGACGCGGATGCCGAGGAAGGGGGTCCGCGTACGGACGATCCCCTCCTTCATGCCGATGGTCTTGAAGGCGACGCCGTGCCGGACGAAGGGGTTGGCGGGTGCCTCGCGCAGCGACATGGTGCCCGATGCGTCCATGCCGGTGAGGGCGGCGGGGCGGAGCCCGTCCCCCATGCGCATGCCGACGCCGCGGACGTCCTTCGTCCCGGCGTGGCCGAGCATCTCCGAGGCCGTCGTCCTGATCACCGCGTCCGCCTGCGCGGTGGTGATCGCGGTGTCGTCGGCGACGGCCTTCAGGCAGAGCGCGGCGTCGCGGACGATGCGGGCGTGGTGCCGGATGGCGAGGTCGTGGAGGGTGCGGCGTCCACGGTTGTCGGCGTCGCCGATGCGGATCCCGTCCCTCGTCGTTCCGTCCATGACGAACTCGGCTAGATCGTCCTCCTGGACGATGACGGTGATCGGCCACGGGAGCGCGAGGGCGTCGCGGACGGACCATGGGGCGGTGACGCCGTCATGGTCCCGACCGCGTCTGCGCCATGCGAGACGCAGGTTGCGCCGGATGGTCCGGGCCGTGGTGACGAGGCGCGCGTCGCGGACGTTGGAGAGCGTTCGCGCGTCTCCCGGCCGTCCGTTCCAGCCGTGGTCGGAGCGATGGCGCGGGGAGGTCCCGGCGAGCGCGTCGAGGCGGAGCGAGAGCATGGTCGCGAGGGGGAGAAGACGTTCCGCCGTGCTCCGGTCGATGCTTCCGTCGGAGACGACGAGCATCGGTCTGGCAGGGGTGGGTGCGGTGTCTCCGGCGTGGTTGCGATCGGGGTGGTTCATGGTCTTGGCTCGGGGGCGACCATGCCCATGGCCCGTGCCTTGTCATGGACTGACCCGACGACGGCGGCGCGTCTCAGCATGGCCATGGGATCGACGGGATCGAGGTTGTCGAATCCCGATCTCCACAGCCGGACGATCACGTCGTCGTCCATGAGGGAGACGTGGACGAGGCGGCTTCCGCTGGTGACGATGGGATCGTCCGGTTCACCCGGCTTCCATGGTCCGTCGCCGCCTTCGTCGTGGAAGTGGATGTGGCACATGCGGTCGCTGAAGCGGACGTTGCATCGTCCGTTGCCGGGTTCGTACCGTACGCGCTGGTAGGACTCGGCCACCGCGCGGCACGTCTCGTGCGCCTCCTCGGGGGTGATGGCGTGACCGTCGATGATCGCTCGCAGAGCGCGCACCGCTTCGGCCAGGACGTTGCCGGCGACGGACATGATCGTGTCCGCATCGTAGGCGTCGTTCATGTGGTGGTGGTCGACGACGAGTCCGGGTCCCGAGCCGTCGGGACCGGTTCCCGCAGGCTCGTGGAAGCGGCACCATCCCTCCTTCTCGAAGTGACCGGCGTCGGTCGTCGACGGCGGCACGAGCTTGGGGTCGTACATGCCGTCGACGGCGATGCGGATCTCGCGGTTCGGGAGTCGCAGGGCGAGCCTGCGCGCATCGCGGGAGGTGCCCGCCAGGATCACGCGCGCGACGTGGACGAGGCGGTCGCGCACGGGTCCGAGGGTCCTGAGCGCATGGATGCTCCTGGCGCTCCGTCTCGGCCGCTCGCGGCTCTGGTCCCGCAGGGACGCGGGCGTCGTCCGCAGCACGGATGCGATGCGCCGTAGACGGATCATGCGTTCGAGCGCGGCACGTGCTGCGTCCATGTCGATCGGTCCGTCGATCACCGGGACGACGACGGCTCTTGGCCGGCGGACCCGCTTGACGATGCTCATGGTCGGCTGCTTCCCTTCTCGTCCGATGCCGTTCCGCGGGACGGGTGGACACGGTCGACGACGCGTCGCGTCATCGACCTCTTTCCTTTCTGATCCTGGCGGCCTCGGCCTCCAGCCTCATGCGCCCTAGCGCGTCGGGGACGGGCGCGTCGATCCTCGAATGGGGAGCGTCCACCACCATGCGGAAGCGCATCCCCTCCCTGATGTCCGTGGTCACGGTCGAGACCAGCGTCACGGGTCCGGGCGTGACGAACTCCTCCGACGCGTCGACCATCATGCACGAGCCGTTGGTCTCGAAGACGCTGACGCCGCCGGTGCCGAGCGGCGTCGCCAGGCGGATGTCTGCGGCTCTGACGCCGACGCCGCCGTCGTCCGGGAACGTCTCGTCGAGCATGACGGCGGCGAGGATCCCGCAGGGTCCGTCGTCCGCCGGATCGGCGGTCGGCGCGTCGTCGATCGGAGCGTCGACGACGCGCCGCAGCGTACCGAGGAAGGCGCGCGCCATCGACTCGGTTCCGGCTCCCCACGGGTCGTCGGCCGACGCGTTCTCGACGAGGTCGGGATGGATGCGCAGGACGACGTCGTGCTCCACGTCGTCGGTGACGGTGATCTCGATCTGGATGGCGCAGCCGTCCAGGAACATGCCGATGCGGGGACGCGCACCCATGGCGACGGCGCGCTCGATCCTCGGCACGAGACGCTCCAGCCTCTCCCATGCGAAGCTCGGCGAACGACGCCACGGGAGACGGCTCTGTTCGACGGGCGTCATGCGTCCCCTCCGTCGAGGAGAGCGTCGAGGAGACCCATGGCGGCGACGCGCTCCCGGACGGCGGCGTCCTTCGCGTGCAGGCGCATGAGGGCGACGGGATCCCTCTCGGGCTCCGGCCTCATGCGCCTCATGCCGCCTATGACGAGGCGTCCGTCGAGCATCCAGACGCCGAGCGCGGACAGGCCTCGGCCCGTGCTCCAGTGGCGCGTCGTGGCGTCCCGCGCGCGCGGGTGTCCCGTCGGCAGGTTCGCCGACGACGGATGCCACGGCGTGCCGATGGAGATGCCGTCGAGGGAGGAGAGGGGCATGGCGAACCCCTGGGTGGGATCGATCTCCATGGGCGGTCCGAGGACCAGTTCGGTCGCGCATCTCGTGACGACGGCGAAGTCGTCCTCGGCGACGAGACGGTCGCCGGCGGCGATGCGCCCGAGGGCGACGAGCGCGACGGCAGCGGCCTGCGCGAGGAGCGCGGGATCGTGGTCGACGTCGAGACGGTGGTCCATGACGTGGAGCGTCGCGTCGCGCTGGCCGCAGCGGAAGGCGTGCTGTCCGCTGGTGCCGGTGTCGGCGATCGTCGCCTGGTCGGCGCGGCGCACGATGCGCCTGCCGCCGGCCTCGACGACGAAGCCCCGAGGCTCGGTGATGCGCTCGGCGGCGAAGTCCGCCATGTCCGCGAGGACGGGCACCATCCTCGCGGCGACGGTCGCGTCGAGGTGACGGCCGACGACGACGAGCGTGCGGTCCATGCGCGCGACGGGATCCGGGTGGAGGGCGTCGTGGAGTCTCATGCGTCGTCTCCGGGTGGTGTGCACAGTCCCCATCCGGCGATGCGTCGACGGAGTTCCAGGTCGGCGGCGTGGCGGCGCAGGCGCTCGATGCCCTGCGGGTCCCCGGCCGTCCGTCGCACGCGACGCTGCCGGGTCATCGAGCCGATGCTGATGACGTCGTTCGTGATGCCGATGCCGACGACGGGCACCCCGTCCCTCAGCATCCAGTGGCGGTCCATCGCCGCGCGCAGCCGTGCGACGGCCGCCGGGTCGACGTCCCCGATGCGGTGGTCCGCGTCGAGGGGAGGGAGACCCGGCATCGTGCCGTGGGCGTCCGACCACGGGGATGCGAGCGTGACCCTGTCGGCTCCGTCGTCGCCGACGAGGACGAGGTCGCGCATGACGGTCTCGACGGCGGCCATGTCGATCGCCGAGATCACCCTGTCTTGGTCCGCGACGCGTCGGCAGACGCGCACCGCGAGGTCGAGGGTGTCGGCGAGCGCGGCGATGGTCGGCGTGGCGCGCGGACGCTCGCGCGCCTCCACCGAGTGGGAGACGCCGTCCGCCGCGATCGACTCGACGATGGTGATGCCGACGTGGAGTCCGTCTCGCATGAGCGTGTAGCGGTTCTGCACGCCGCCCGTCTCCTTGACGACCACGCCTCCGGCCTCCGTCGTGCCCGTGCGCTCGTCGACGAGCATGGCGGTGAACGGGTGGTCGGGGATCATGATGGTCCGGCCGCCGTCGTCCGTCCGCCGGCCGCCGCGCACGTCGAAGCGTGCGGGACTGTCCGCGAGCAGGCGCACCGCGTCGCGAAGCTCGCTCAGATCCGGGAGGGCCTCGGCGGCGACGGCGGCGTTCATCGCCCCGATGGCGAGGACGACGCCGTGGGCGAGCACGTCGACCGGCGCATCGACGCCGGGGCGGGCGCGGCGGGGCGCGGCGCTCATGCCGCCCTCCCCTCGCCGGCGGGCGGGGTGCACATCCCCCAGCCGGCGACGAGACGGCGCATCTCGGCGTCGCGGTCGTGACGGCGCAGCCGCACGACGGGATCGGTGGCGCCCCGTCCTATGGGCCGCACGACGGGTTCGACGAGCAGGATGCCGACGACCAGTCCGACGGCGAGCATCGGCGTGCCGTCGCGCATCGCCCAGTGCCGGTCGAGTACGCTCGTCGGCACCGGGGCGTCGCGAAGCCTGGCGTAGGGTGGGTTCCAGGGCGAGGCGAAGGCGATGCGGTTCCCCTCCATGGGGAGCGGTTGCGTCGGGGCGGCGTCGCCGGCGAGGATCGCGTCCTCGGCGGCGTCCATCATCGCGATGCCGTCGGATCCCTCGATGACGCGGTCGTCCGCCTCGATCCGGACGCAGGCCGCCATGCCGAGGCGCGCGGCGACCGCGACGCGCGACGCGCATTCGGGCATGGGCACGAGGCCGCGCGTGGGATCGACGGTGTCGGTGAATCGCAGGTCGAGCTCGTGCCGCCACGTGCCGAAGCGGATGTGCCCGGGTCCGCCCGCCTGCTGCACGATCACGGCGTCGTCGGCGATGCGCGTCGCGACGATTCCGCCGGCGGTCCGATGGGAGCGTCCGGCGATCATCGTCGTCGCGGCGCGGCCCCGCTCGATCTCGAAGAGATCGGGTCGCCGGACGAGGAGCGACGCCACCTCCTCGAGGGCGCGCAGCGCCTGGAAGGTGCGCCTCGCCTCGATCGCGTCGAGGTCGCCCGTGCGGACGACCACGGTGCGGTCCATCTCCGTTTCGGGCCCCTTCGTCGTCGTGTCGACGGGATCGCTCGTCATCATGCCTCCGGATCCTTCATCGACGACAGGCTCCTGTCCACCCGCACGTGGTCATGGTTCCGGGCAAGGTCCCGCTCCATGCGCAGCAGGCGCATCGGATCGATCGGGGCCGCGTTCACGGTGACGGCCTGATCGCCCACGTGGAGCGTGAGGCGCGTCTGGTTCGTGAAGGTGTGGCGCGTGTCCATGTGCCTGACCGACACGGCTCCCGGGCGGCATGCGTCCGGTGAGACGTCGACGAGGGTTCCGCGCTCCAGGTCGGAAGGGTCTCTCGGCACGTGGACGCCGCCCATGCCGAGCGGCGTCGCCGCATGGGCGTCGATCGGCTCCCCGTCGGTCATCGGCGCGCCGAGACGGTCGCGTATGCGTCGCGCCGAGTGGATGATCCGTTCGGGGTCGGGGATGTCCCGGATGGGCTCGTCGTCGTTCGGCGTGCGGTATCTCCCTCCCGCCTTGAGCCGCTCGAGGACGAGGAGCATGGTCTCGGCGACCCGGTCCCCCTCGCGTACGCGCGGATCGTGCCCGAGCGCCTCGAGACAGTCGGGATGCACGACGATGCGGACGGTGAGGACGTGGACGCCGCCGTCGGTGACCCTCGTCCTGGTCATCGTCATCGCGAGCGCCGACATGCCGATGATCGGCTCGACGACGCAGACCGGCGATCCGAGGGACGGCGCGCGTCCCCGGCGGGCGTCGCGCACCGCGTCGGCGAGCGTCGGGATCGCGCTCTCCTCGAGCGTGCGCACCGCGCCTTCGCGCGCCATCATGATCCAGGGCAGGCACGACTGTTCCGCGGGGGTCATGATCCGTGTTTCCTCATGGAGTGGGAATTCACGTCGTCACCGGAGGAATCCGCCCGTCCTCGTGGATCGTGCCGGGCGCCTGCGGATGCATGGTCTCGAGCCGCAGACGATGGACGGGATCCATCGGTCGGCAGCGCATCGTCGCGATGGTCGATCCGATGTTCACCACGATGGATCGCCGGTCGCCCGGCCCCGGACGCACGTCGATCAGGGAGATCTCGACGGGACCGGGCCTGACGAGGTCCGGGGACCGGTCGATCCGGAGGCCGTCGTCGGCCGCGACGTGGACGCCGCCCATCCCGAGAGGGCCGGCGGCGCACAGCGCGACGGTCCGGTCCCTGTTCGGAAGGACGGCGGTCTCGACGAGACGCAGGCCCGCCAGGACGACGCGTTCGAGGTCGGCCGGTCCGATCGGATCGTGCCGGACGCGCGGCGACGCCATGGTGCGCTCCAGCACCGACGCGACGACGTCGATCATCGCGCGGTCCGCCGTCGGGTGGGGACGTCCCATCGCCGCGATCGCGTGGGGATGGGCATGGAGGTTGACCCGCACCCTCGCATCCGGTCCCTCCGTGCCGACGGCGGCGCAGATGACGGAGAGCATGGTGCCCTCGAAGCAGGGCGACCTGACGGCGAGGAGATCGTCGTCGTCGGCACGCTCCCGCATCGCCCTCAGCGACGGGAGCACGATCTCCTCGAGGAGCGCGTCCTGCCGCTCGTCCTCGATGGGCCGGTGCTGGAGCCAGGGCAGCCGGGTCTGCTCGAGCGGGGTCATGCGGCGGCCGCGGGGCCGGAACCCTCCGGATCGCCGTCGACGCGTGTCGCGCGGGCGATCAGCCGGTCGAGGACGCCCGAATCGCGCAGACGCACGATCGGGCTGCGGTCGGGACGGCAGTCCTCGACCCACAGATAGGCGCAGCGCAGCGCGATGCACGGCACCGCCTGCATGACGGGCCTGAGGATCATCATGTCGGGCAGCGCCGGGAGATCGGCATGGGGAAGCGGCACGTTGCGCCTGTCGCCCGCCTCGTCGACGGTCACCCAGCCGTATCCGTCGTTCCACGGGCACGAGGTGCGCATGGAGCCCTCGACGCGCTGCGTGTTGCCGTGGAGGTCTCGGAGCATCTCGGGACGGTCGAGCGAGCGTGCGAGCGTCTCGGTCGCCGCCGTCGCGACGTCGGGATGCGAATACGGGATCGCGGCGCCGCGCGCCATGTCCCGCATGGCGGCGCGTCCCGACGCCGCCAGTCGCAGAGGCCAGGTCCGCGTATCGCCGATCCCGTCCGTCAGGATCGATTCTGCGAGGACCCGGACGAGCGGGGTCCGGTCGCGATCGATCAGCGTCAGACCCTCGTCGATCCGATTGCTGTGCATGTCGATGCGCTCGAGCCGCAGCGCGCCCCCGTCGGGCAGTCGCTGCTCGCGCTCGTCGTCGTTGTCCTTGCGTCCCTTGCCGATGAGGAAGAGGTCGCAGGAACCGCGCCTCGATGCGACGCGGCACGCATCGACGAGGCGGTCCATGAGGGGAAGGACCGTCGTCGCCCATTCCCGCCATTCGGGAGCGGTCGTCGCCGTGGGGTCCTCCTCCGGGAGGAGATGGATGACGGATCTCATTGTGCTCATGGCTCCATGGCTCCCGCCTCGACCGCCATCGCGACGGCGCGCATCGTCGAGAGCGCGTCGTGGTGACGCCCGTCGTCGCCCGCAGCGGCACGGTGGATCACGGGCGATATCTTCAACGTGGTGAACATCTGGACGCTGCGCGCCCTGTCCGGTCCCGTGAGCTCGATCCGCACCATGATCGGACATGCCGCGTCGAAACGCTCACGCACGCCCTCGGGCATCGGGATTGGTCGCCCGTCGGTCGCTTCGACGATCGAGGGGGACCACGGGGTCGCCGTGCTCGCCGACAGGACGGTGCGATGGTCGTCGACGTCTCGGCCCGCCTCGAGGTGGCGCTCGCCGAGCACCCGGGCCGCGAGGAGCCATCCCGTCGGTGCGGCGCCGAAGCGGACGAGGCCGGCCGCGTCGGTCCCGCCGCGGGGAAGGATGTCGAGCGCGGTCCCGACCGCGTCGAGCATCGCGAGCAGGCCCGGGACGATCGCGTCGGGTTCCCGTGCGGCGCCGGGACGCGGCGCCAGGAGCGTCGCGCTGAGGCCGGGCTCGACGATGCGCACGCCGAGATCGTCGCCGCGCAGTCCGATCTCGATCACGCGCAGCGGATCCCCGATCTCGCGGGCGGGCTCGTCGAGGATCCAGCGGTGGCGTCCGCCCTCGGACGGTTCGTCCTGGCGTTCCCAGCGGTTCTCGGGATGCTCCCGCGCCAGGGCGCGGTGCAAGTCGTCCAGGAGATCGCGCAGCCGCCGGACGCCGTGTCCGTCCCGGTCCTCCACCGTCAGCAGATCGATGGGGCGGGAGGATGCGGCGGGTCCGGTCATGATCGTCTTTCCTCCTGCCGTCGGCATCCTATGGCGGACGGATCCTCCGATCAGCGGTCGAACCACGCGATGCGGGTCGCGCTCGCGAACGCCGCGTCGTCGGCCGCCGCCCTCAGCACGGCCATCGCATCCCGCGGCTCGTCGAGCCGCTGGTCGGATGCGCCGTTCACGGTCGTGAGCTCGACGCCGAGGCGCGGAGGTCCGTTCCCGTCGGCATGGGTGAGGATCGAGAGGACCACGGCGCAGTTCTCGGTGATGGGCATGCGCCGGGCCAGATCGCCCATTCCGACGATCGGCGCGTGGGCGGCGGCCGAGGACCACGGCGTCGCGAGCGCGAGCTCCAGACGCGGTATGGTCATCGCGCCCGGCGCCATGCGCCCGCGCATGTCCGTGCAGGCGCGTTCGACGGCTCCCTCCGCGACGGAGACGGGCAGGAGGGGGACGCCCTCCTCCATGGCGAGCATCGTGCGCGCCGCGAAGTCGGCGAGATCGCGGGCGAAGCCGAAGCGCGAGGTCTGGTCGTCGGTGGAGAAGTCGCTCCAGCCCAGCGTGACGATCGCCTCGCCGTGCTCGTCGCGGTGCTCGATGCGGTCGGTGCGGCTGCTCTGCCGACCGATCACCATCGGTCCGGCCAGACGCACGGTGGCCGCCGGTCCCCAGCGGTCGGGCTTGAGCCCGACCTCCAGATCGTCCTGCCGCGTCCGTTCGCGTGGGTTCCGGCGGGGCGGATCCTTGGCGAGACGCGCGAGGGAGACGACGGCGCGCTCCATGTGGGGGCGGACGAGCGCGGCGCGCTCCGCGTCGACGCCGGTGCCCACCGCGACGAGGACGCGGGTCTCGTGGGCGTCGGCGTCCAGCCGCGAGCCCCACGATCCGAATATGCGCTCGATGAGCCCGTCGGCCTCTCCGGTCATCGGGGATCCTCCCCCGTCTTCCGGTCGACCGGTCCGTCCGGCCGCACCGCGCCGGCGGCGATCGCGCGCGAGGTGGCCCGCAGGACGGCCATGGCGTCGTCGGTGGACGGCATCGTCTCGCCGACGACGCCCGTGATGGGCGCGATCTCGATCGACGATGCGCCGAGGACGTCGCTGCGCATCCCGACGAGGACGCCGTGGGGAGCGTGCGCCTCGAAGATCGCCCTGTCCGAGGGATCGACCTCGATGTCCATCCCCGCGACGTCGCTGGCTCCGAGGCCGCTCCACGGGGTCGGCATCCAGACCTGGAGGGTCCGGCCCCTTTCGGCTGGATCGGAACGGTCGGCCACGACGGCGAGGGCGAGCATCCAGTCGACGTCGTCGTTCGCGGCGGGCGTGAGATCGGGTGCCAGATCCATCCTGTCGAGGATCAGGCGGGCGGCGGAGACGACGTGGGCCGTCATGGCGGGACCGTCGTCGTCGACGCGGTCGCCGTCCATCGGCATGCCGAGGCCGATGGAGCCCTCGTCGTCGTGGACGCGCAGGGTGCAGGTGCCCAGCGAGGGTCCGGCGTAGGATGCGCGGATGCTCCCCGCAGGGGTCCCGGCCCCCGCGTCCCCTCGCAGGTCGTGGCTCCAGGTGCCGGATCGTCCCTCCCATTCCCGCCATGCCGTGGGCACGAGCGCGGCGAAGTCGATTACCCGGCGCAGGATGCGTCGCAGTTCGTCCTCGCGGCCTCTCAGTCTCATGATCATCGGATGCCGGACCGCATCGTCGCTCGGCGTCATCATGAGGAGCGGTCCTTGCGTGGGCCTCGCGAGGCGTGGTCGGAGGGCATGGCGCCGATCTCGATCGCGTGCGAGACGGCGCGCATCGTGGCGACGGGGTCGCCTCCGACGTCGATCGAGGCGGCGTCGGTGCCGATCCATCCGCCGACGACGTTCACGTCGATCGAGACCAGCGGGGAATCGGCCGGGCCGGCGTTCCTGGTCAGCAGGCACACGGCGGATGGCGCGTTTGCGCTGAAGCCGTCGATGAGATCCCGCGGGACGGGCACGTTGCCGTTCCCGCCAGCGACGACGACGAGCGGCGTCCAGGGGGTCGGCAGCAGGATCGACCACGGCTCGCCGTGGGGCTCCGCCATCACCGTCGCGGCGAGGAACCAGTCCCGCTGGCTCCCGCCGAGACGGCGCGTGGCGCGTTCGGGCAGGGTCCGGATGCCGTCCAGCACGAGTCGGATCGTCTCCGCGCCGTGCGCGTGGAGGTCGCATCCCTCGAGCCGGTCCTCCGGGATCGGCATCCAGACGCTCAGCGGCGCATCGCCCATGATCTCGTAGCTCGCCTGGTGGATCTCGTGGGGTTCGCTGGTCGCCCGGTGCGCGCAGGCGTAGGGACGATCCTCGGGATCGCCCGTCAGGCGCTCGAGCATGCGTTCGAGCGCCTCGACGGCGGGACGCGTGTCCTCGTCGTCGAGCCAGATCATGCCGACGGGACGCGGCACGGTCGCGTTGCGCCGGTCCATGGCGTTCATCGGCGTGGCGGACCGCCGGGACCGACGATGGCCTCCAGCTCGCGCTCGCCGTCCGTCCGGATGCTGGCCGCCGCGGCGGCCTTGCGACGCTCGACCCCCTTGAACCACACCCTCCGGATGGCGCGGAACTCGGACAGCGTCATCCGGTCGTCCCTCATCGCCGCCCTCACCATCGGTCGGATCTCCGGTATCTCCGTCGATGCGTAGGCGGTGGCCTGCACGGTCTCCCGCTCGACCAGCTCGGTGTCCGCGCCCTGCGTCACCAGCGACATGGTGCCCATGGCCACCAGTGCCGCGGCCGGGTAGATCGATAGTCTGCGCAGGAAGGGGATCGTGGTCAGGCCGATGATGCCGGGGATTATCATCGCGACCCGCCAGCCCTCGGAGACGCTCAGGAACACGGGTAGATCGGTCAACTGTCTTTCCTATCCATTCTGGACGCATGCGTCCCGCAGGTCGTCATCCCCGGTGCGGCCGCGTCGCCGGTGCCGGTCACGCCGCCCGCGGTCGTCGTACGATCGCGGGCGCCAGCCGGTCTATGTCGGAGAGGATGCGCAGACGCGCGACGGGGTCGCATCCCGAGGGGGCGCCGACGCGGTGCGGCGCCAGGTCGATCCCCTCTCCCAGGATCGTCATGGTGACCATGAAGGGGAGCGTGCGCACCGTCGACGCGGTGATGCGCTCGTCCCTTCCCTTGTGGGGATGGACGAGCCGCATCGCCGCCGCCGACCACGGCGTCGGCGCCAGCGCGACGATGGTCGGCCGCAGGTGGGGCGGGACGCCGTGCGTCCCCTCGCGCAGGGCGGCCTCCTCGTGGGCGACGGCCTCCATGGCCGAGCATGCTGCCGCGGCCTCCGGTCCGGAGACGGGATGCAGCGCCGCGTCGATGCAGGCGCCCGCCATGGAGATCGCCTCGACGCCGTCCTCGATGGCGAGGAGGTCCGTGGCGTCCGCCATGCGCGCGCAGGGGCGGACGCGTCCGTGGAGGCGCACCTCCCACTTGGGCTCGCCCGCGGCGGCGCGACCGAGCCGCACGACCGGTCGACTCCGGTCGCCCCTGGCGCCGTCGGTGCGCGAGATCCTCCGGTTCGCGTGGGCGTGGCCGAGATCCCAGATCAGATGGTCGTCGATCTGGCCGCCTCGGCGGATCGGGTCGACGTGATGGCTGCCCGTCCGGACGGCCTCGGCGGCCCACGTCCAGGTCTCGAGCAGGGCGTCGAGACGATCGCGTGCGTCGAGCAGGAGGCGCCGCAGATCCTCCCTCGGCATCCCGAAGGGCCGGCTGGCCGGTCCTGACACGTGGATCGGGGGGATCGGGGCCCCGGACGCGGCGTCGAGGAGGCTCATGCCTCGTCCTCGGCGGACGCCAGGCCGAGCGCCCTCGCGCGCTCCATGACGCGGTGCGCGCCCGCCATGGCCCGCATCGCGGTCATCATGTCCATGTCCTTCGGATCGGCGGTCGCGATCACCGGACGCAGGCGCACGTCGTCGCCGTCGATCCGGATCGACCAGACCATCGGGAAGGCCGAGACGTCGCGCAACGGTCCGATCATCGGGAGGATGGCGGGATCGACCGGCCCGCGCGTCCGGGCGATGTTCCAGTGGATGTTGGCGAGGCGGCACGATTCCATGGCGTCGCCGTGGTCGACGACGCCTTCGCCGGTGGCGAACGACCGCATCGCGCCGAGGGCGGTCGCCAGCAGCGCGCCCGCGTCCCTGGCGACGCCGCGCCGGCTGGACAGGCCCCAGAGCATGTCCTCCATGCCCTCCATGTGGAGGCGCGTCGCGTCGCGGCGATCGTCGCGGAGGAAGGAGACGGTGTCTCCGCCGTCGCGCTCTCCGTGCTCGTCCCGCACATGGACGCGGTTCACGGCCATGACGAGACGTCGTGCGCGTGGCGTCGGCACGGCCGGCCCGAACGCGTACCGGCGGAACGCGGTCTCCTCGACCCGCAGCAGCGGCGTCGAGAAGGTCCGCAGCGCGTCCTCGACGTCGGGGATGCGCCGTGCCGCGGCCTCCGGCGTGGCGCCGTCGAGGGCGCAGACGAGCGCCGGCATGCGGGCGAGACGTCGACGGACGATCGACGGCAGGAGGGTCTCGATCACTTCAGCATGCCTCCGGAACGGGCCTGGGCGACGATGCGGTTCGCCGCGTCGTAGTGGCGCATGATCGCCATCGGGTCGGTCGACATGCCCTCGATCGCCCCGACGACGGGCACGAGACGGATCTCGCCGTCGACGTGGCGCACGATGCAGGCGGGCACCGCCGCCTCGATCAGCGGATGACGATGCTCTGTCCGGATGTCCAGACCTCGGACCTGACGCTCCACCGGCAGGGTCCTCGAACGGCCGATCGGCGTCGCGAGCATGCAGCGCCGCATCGCGATGCGGCCGCGGAAGGCCCGGTGGGAGCGCTGCTCCAGTCCGCAGACGATCGCGGCCGAGACGAGGTCCTCCTCGTCGGGCAGATCCCTGCGCAGACAGGCGCGGATCGCGTCCTCGGCCCAGTGGAGGACGCGGATGCCGTGGTCGGCGATCTCCCGGGACATCGGATGGAGTCTGGGATCGGACGCGTTCCGCTCGGAGCCCGTGCGGAAGGGCGACGCCCTGCCGACGACGCGCACGACCAGGTGGTCGGTCCTGCTCTCGACGTCGACGACGGTGTCGCGGTCCTCGCCGTCCTCGTGCTCGCCGGCGCCGCGGTGGTTGAGGACGCCCATCCGGAAGCGGCTTCGCCGGGGGTCGGTGCCCTCCCGGTAGACGATGCCGCCCTCCTCCATGCGGTCCTGGACGAGCCGGTCGGCGTACGCCTCGATCCTGAGCGCCTTGTCGAGGCGCCTCATGAGCGTCAGCACGGTCTCCAGGTCGAGACCCGAGCCCTTGGCGACGAGCATCCGGGTGGGGCGTCGCGCGGGGCGGGATGGTCCGAACAGGCTCATGGCGTCATCAGTCCCAGGCGTCGCGCATGCGCGTGCACCTCCCCGAGCGCCACGATGCGGCGCATGACGACGACCGGGTCGTCCGTGGGACCGGTCTCGCCCCTCACGGGGATCATGCGGATCACGCCGTCGACGAGCGAGATCCGGATTACGGGCACCTCCTGCGCGATCAGCGGATCGTGCGCCTCCGGACAGCGTCCGGGCTCGTCGTCGCCGATGCGCGCGATCCCCGGGTTCGTCGTCCAGCGTCTGATCGGGGAGTGCAGGGTCAGCTCGAGGGTCATGGCCTCGGGTATGCCCTCCGCCCGCCGCGCATCGATGGCCGCGGCCGCCGCCGCGGATTCGAGCACCTCGAGCGGCATGCCGTGACCGTGCAGCAGGTGGTCGAGCGCGTCGTGCGCCAGCGCCGTGATCGACAGCATGTGCGCGGCGCGCACCATCGGTGCGCAATGCTCTGGAACCGGCGTCCGCTCCAGCAGGATTCCGAGGGATCCGCGTCCGTCCGCATGGGCCAGCGCCGTCGACGAGCCCTTCAGCACCGCGTCGGCGGTCATGCAGTGCCGTCGACCGCCCGTCTCGACGACGATGGTCGGTCGTCCGAGGGCGTCGAGACCGTGCTCCGCCCGCCCCGGCGACGCCGCGAACGGCACGAGCGGCGCCAGGCGGTCGCGCAGCGCCGTCATCGCGTCCGCACCGATGTCGCCGCCCATGGCGACGATCATCGTGGGGCGTCGGCTTTTCCTCGTGAAGGTCGTCATGCCCGCCATGTCGGATCCTTCCCGTAGAGATCGAGGAGCAGCGCGGTGCTCCGCATGATCTCCATCGCGTCCGGCACGCCCCTGGTGCGCGTCATGTGCACCAGGGGCGAGAGACGCATGCATCCCCGTGCCGGTCGTCGCAGCATCGCGATCGGCGGCAGATCGGGATCGGGGTGGGACTCGCTCCGGCCCATCACCTTCAGCGTCGACGGCGTGAAGGGGGTGGCGTCGGTCATGATGAAGAAGTCCTCCCGCTCCGGCGTCGTGCCGGATCCACGTCCGGAGGCGATGGCCGCCGCGCAGGCCGCGTGGACGGCGGCTCCGAGGAGATGCTCGTCGGGTGGCGGCTCCTCGATCGAGGTCGCGGCCGAGGATAGGAGTTCCGCTAGTCGCTCGAGCGTGGAGGGTCCCATGATCGTTCCGTAGTCGACCTCGCTTCTGGGACGTATGGTCTCGACGACGACCCTGCGGGTCGCGTCGTCGTCGGACGGCTGGTGGACGATCTCGATCTCCAGCATCGCGCGATCGCCGTCCGAGGCGGCGCCCGCGACCACGGCGATGCGCAGTCTGCCGAATGCGTCCTCGTGGATCCACGACACGGGGGCGTCGCCGCGTCTGGTGGTCCTGATCGCGGCCGGATCGCGTCGGGCGGAGCCCACCGCCTCGGCGAGGACGCCGAGCGTCTCGACGTCCGCGTCCGCATCGCGTCGCGCCGCCTCGCCCGACCTCCTGTCGAGCACGTGCTCGAGCACGAGCGGCGTGCCCGGGCGCATGGGATGCCCGTTCATCGCGGATCCCCCGTCAGCGTCCTGACGAGGGAGACGGCGCGCAGCGCGTCCATCGCCGGCGGCGCGTCGCTCATGAGCGTCGGACCGAAGATCGGGGCGAGGGTCATGAAGCCGCGTCCGCGTCTGAGCGTCATGGCCGCCGGGAAGGCGGGCGGCGGAAGGCGCACGTGGACGTCGTGGCGGTTCCAGCTGAGCGACGCCGGCTCCAGCGGCGTCTCGGGCTGGTGGTCGAAGGCGATGCCGCCGAACGACGTGCGTCCGTTGGCGAGCGGTCCGTCGGGGTGGGTCCGCAGGATCTCCATCGACAGGGCGTGCGAGGCGGCCATCAGCCCCCGCTCGCCGATCGGCGCCTCGCCGGCGAGCATCGCGGCGGCGGCCTCCATGAGCGCGGCCGCGACGGGGAGGCTGCGCTCGGTCAGGAGCGACAGCGGGCCCTCCGGCGGGGTCCGGCCGAGCAGTTCGAGCACGACGGCGTCGCGTCGCCGTCTCCGATCGGTCTCGGGGATCGAGAACTCGAAGATCCGCGTGCGCGTCGAGGCGATGGTCGAGGCGACGTACAGCGTCGGGCCCTCGCAGTCGTGCGTCCTGACGACGAGCTCGTCGCCCATCACGTCGGTGGTCTCGTCGACGTGATGGGCGTGCATCGCCATGCGGCATGCTGACGCCACCCGCTGCAGGGTGGCGATGTCGCCGTCGATGCCGCGCGTCGGGCCGAGGCGTCCCTCGTGGGGCACGACGATCGCGGGGAGGCGGTCGGAGTTCATTCGGAATCCTCCAGGCGCCTGGCGACGCGCTCCTCCAGCCGCATCCGCGCGATCGCGTCGATCGGCTTGGTGTTCAAGGCGTGCTCGAAGGCGAAGATCTCGAGCTCGTCGCGCGTGCCGTTCTCCGCCTGGAACGGGCCCGCCAGGGTCACCTCGACCGGCCCGGCGATGCAGTGCGTCGGGCAGGTCTCCATGTTCGGCTGGGTCGGCATGGAGACTCCGAGGCCTCCGGTGCCGAGCGGCGTCGCGGACGTGATGGACGAATGGAGATGCTCCCGCATGGTGGGCATCCCCAGGCTCTCGGCGAGAAGCAGCGAATCGAGCTGCCAGCCCTCCTCCTCGGGACGGGGCGGCTCTCCGACCCTCGGGGCGTCCGCGATGCCCGCCAGGACCTCGCGGACGATCCTCTCGGGAGGGTCCGAGCCGATCAGATCGGGATGGATCTGCACGGTGATCATGAGTCCGCGCACGAGGAGGGCGTTCCTGAAGAACACCTCCCGCTGCAGGACGACGATGGCCGACGTCCATCCGTATTCGCCATCCGTGACGTGGGATGCGTGCCGCCCGGAGGCGATCGCCTCGTCGAGGCGCGCGAGCACGTCGGTCAGGCCCGTCAACGCGTGGTCCTTGCCGTGGACCAGCCACGGCAGGCGCCTCTGTTCGGCCGGGGTCATGGACGGGGCGTTCCGGCCCGTGCGGAGACGTCGGCCTCCAGCCGGAGTCGTCCGAGCGCGTCCGGCACGTCGACGTCGTGCATCCATCCCTCGGCGGCGAGCCTGAGGACGGTGCGTCTGTTGCTCGGGTGTCCGCCGTGCGTCACGCAGACGACCACGGCTCCGGGGACGCACCACGGCTCCTCGAACTCGCTGTCGATGGTGCCGCCCTCGATCAGCACGTGGAGACCTCCCGTGCGCAGAGGGGTGGCCCGGACGTGATCGGCCTTGAGATCCTCGATGGGTCCATGGAGATCCGAGCGCGATGCCATGCGGGCGACCTGCAGGGCGACCGCGGCCGCGCCCTGCGGATCCTCGAACACCTCGCTTCCCAGACGGGGTGCCTCGAGAGCCCGGCCGAGGAGATCGCCAACGAGGCGGTAGAGCGGGAGCGGGTCGTCCTCGTGGTCCGCGGGAAGGAGGCTCTCGTCGACGACCGTCTCGACGAGGATCTGGTCCTCGTCGCGCGGATGCATGATCAGCGTGATGAACATGCCGTGCTCGGCCTCGGCGCGGCGAACGAGCGAGCCGAGGCGATCGAGGTCGGCGGCTCTGGTCGCCACGGCCGCGGCACGCACCGCCGTCAGCACCCGGGCGGCGCTCTCGAGCTGGTGCTCCTCGCAGCGAAGCAGCCAGGGCAGCGACCGCTGACCTTCGGGCGTCACGGGCGCTCTCCCTTCACGCGTTCGAGATGCGCGCGCCATGCCGAGATCATGCGCATCCGTTCGACCGGGTCCATGTCCCCGATGGGCGCCACGATGGTCTGCACGGAGAGCCGCGCCACGAGCGGGGTCTCCCCGTAGGGATCGTGGTCGATCGCCATGCGCACGATGGACGGCAGTTTCGACATGTTGGTACCCGTGTTGCTCATGTCGGATTCGATCGTGAGGTACGGGTTGGAGACGCCGGTGAGACCGGTCGCGCGGATGTTGACGCCCGGCCCGTAGAGGGTCGGGGGCATGCGCTTGCGGTCCTGCAGGCCGAGATGCTCGAGAGCCGCGCCCATGGCCGCGTGCCGCAGCTCCTCGGGCACCTCGTCGACGATCACGCCGTGCTGGGTGTCGGCGGCCTTCAGGACGTCCGAGAAGATGTTCAGCATCAGCGCGACGCATGCGGAATCGCCGATGCGATCGAGCGGAACGGGTACGGGACAGTGGCTCTTCTGGCACGATAGCGACAGCATGCGCGCGATGCCGTTGCTCGTGGCCTCCACGTCCGCGCGGATCGTCTCGCGGGAGAAGCGGTCCTCCCGCCCGATCGCGACCGAGTGCACGACCTGGTTGCGCCGGTTGTCCTCGAAGACGTTCGCCACCACGGTGCCGTCATCGGCCGTCACGGCTCTCGGCCGGTGGCTGGACGACAGCGAGGTGATGGTCTGGATGCCTCGGATGCGTTCGATCGCCTCCGAGAGCGCGCCGCGGGTCCTTTCGAACCGCGGCCATACGATGGCGTCGTACCGGACCGGCGGCTGGAATTCGATCGTGACCTCCGGACGGGTCATGCCCGGGCGCCCGTGGCGGAGTGCGTGGCTTGGGGCATGATCGGTAACCCTTTCCTGAGGAGGACGATGGTACGTCCCTGCATCATGCCTCTTTCGGCGGCGCAGCCGCCCACCCGTCGTCGCGGGTGCGGCGACCGGATCACCCGTGTCCGGTCGCCTCCCTGAACGCGGCGATCGCCCGGATGCGTTCCATCGGGTCCGGGTCGGGATGTCCGGGCTCGCCGATGCTGACGCTCGCGGCGCCGATGCGCGTCTGGCCGTCCCTGCCGGAGACCCGGGTGACGACCGGCAGCTTCTGCAGGGCGTCCCGGACCCTCGGGTCGTCGGGACTTAGTCGCGAGCCGTGGCTGAAGACGGCGGCGCGTCCCCACGGCGAGGGTGCGCGCACGGTGATTCGTTCTCCGAGTCCCAGTTCGACCAGGACCGCGGCGGCGCCGGTCAGGATCGTCGCGATCCGTTCCGCCTCGCCGGATTCCTCCGTCGAGGAGATCGCGGTGCGCAGGGTCGTCGTGATGGCTTCGGCGTGACGCCCGACGCTCGCCAGATCGGTCTCCAGATCGTCGATGTTGATGATCGAGAAGCGTTCGAGCCGTCCTTCCGCATCCCTGTGATGCAGCATCAGGAAGTCGGAGGGCGCGGTCGACGATGCCGCGTAGCAGTGGACGCTCTGCGGTCCCAGGGTCCATTCCGCCATCGGCGTCATGTCCGATCTCTCGCGCAGGTCGTACCTCGCGTGCGGATCCGCACGGATGGCGTCGATCGCGTCCAGTCCTTCGAGACTCGCGGCGATCTTCCTCCCGTCGAGGGTCACGATGCACGGGACGCCGTCCTCGGGCCGCAGCAGGATGCGGGTCATCGACGGTTTCCTTCTGCACGGCGCACGAATTCACGGTAGGCGGATACGTCCCGCATCCGCATGATGGGATCGACGTCCCCGGGGTCCATGTCGAGACCATGGACCCCGAGACTCACGTTGCCCGCGCCGACGATCATCGACAGGCAGGGTGTGAGGAGGTTGAGAGGAGCGACGATCTCCTGCATGCGGTCGTGATGCGGGATGCTCTCCTTGTGGGGGGAGATCCAGATCGAGGCCCTGTTCCACGGCGTTGCCGCGATCACGTCGACCGAGAAGCGGTCGCCGCCGCCCAGTTCGTCCAGGGCGAGCCACGTGGCTCCCCGCAGGATCGCGTCGATCGCCGTGGAGCCGACGCGGTGCGGGCGGTCGACGTCCTCGAGGCAGGCATCCATCCAGTCGAGGGACTGCCTGGCCGTCGTCATGAGCGCGTCGGGTGCGATCTCCAGGCACCACATCCCGGCCGGCGGGCCTTTCGGTTCCGAGGGAGGTCCGCCGATGCCGCGCATCGAGGCGGTGATGACGTCGCCGTCCAGCCATGCCCGGATCGTGATCTGGACGCCTTCCGAGACGACCTGCGGAACGATGCTCAGGACCGTTCCGTCGGAGCAGTGCCACTCGTGGGTCTCGGGCGCGTCCGGACGACGGCCCGAGTATCCGCCATGCGCCGAATCCATCGTCTCCCGGATCCGCGACAGGATCAGGAGACCCTCGTCGATGCGATCCCGGTCCGGTGCCGGGTCGACGAGATAGTGGACGACCCTCTCGGGATCGTGGGCGATGTCGATCGGCTCGGCGCTCATCGGTTGTCCCCCCGGCGCAGAGCGGCGTAGGCGGCGGCCGCACGCATCCGCTCCATGACGTCGCCGCTCCGGACGGCCGCGTGCACCTCGAGCGCGAAGCCCGTCAGGGAGGCGTGCACCTCGACGATGCGCGGAAGCGCCGACAGCGGCTCGAGCTCGCGCAGGCTCGTGTCCATGCGTCGCGCGCTCGAGTCCGGGGTCGCGAAGGTCTCGACGATCGCACCGGACCAGGGGGACGGTGCCGCGACGACGATGTGGTCGATGCCGTCGCGGTACGTCGTGCCGGAGAGACGGGTCGTCGCGGCCCAGGCCGCGCCCTCGACCGCCATGAGCGCATCGAGCGCCCGTTCGTCGGCGCCGCCGCCGAGCATGTGGCGACAGGCCGACAGGCATAGGACGACGAGTGTCTCGGCGCCTGCCAGCGGATCTGCCATCATCGCCTCGGCGATCTCCTTCGGGACCTCGCGCAGCGTGGCCTCGAAGCCCTCGTCCATGTCGACGGCCTCGTGCATGACGGTGATCGCGTCCCCCAGGCGCCAGTCCATGTCGTGCGTCACGAGGGTCAGCGTCTCGTGACCCGATCTCCAGATGCGCATGTCCCGGTCCTGGTCGTCCTCGGCGTACGGACGTTCGGGCCTGTTCCTCAGACGACCGACGAGTCCGGCTGCACGGGTGATGGCGGCGAGACAGTCCCGCAGATCGTCCGGGTGGTGATCCTCCCCGGCGATCGCGAGGAGGGGTGCTGCGGGATCGATGGGGAGGGTCATGGCGTCATCCCGGTGAGACGGTCGTAGGCGGCGATGGCGCGCATGCGGGCGAGCAGACCGTGACGCAGGTCGACGCTCACGGGGGACAGGGTGGTGATCGTCCGCGTCGTCCTCATGCAGGCGACCTGCGGCAGCGGTGCCCTGCCGCCGAGGAACCCGTTCCGGGGTCCGATGAGGCCGAGGGAGTCGCCGTCCTCGTCGAGCACCGCGATGGTCGTCTCCGACCATGGGCTCGCGAGCCGGACGCGCATGACGACGCCGACCTGCTTGATGTCGGTGCGGTCCAGACGGTCGATGTACCGCCACGCGGCGCCGGCGGCCGCCTCGGCGATCCCGTCGATCACGGCGTCGAGGGACGGATCCCCGACGCCGGCGGGATCCTCGAGCATGCCCATGGCGAGATCCACGCTCGCCCTGGCGTCGTGCATGATCCGTTCGATCGGCGTGTCGCGCTCCTGCCGCACCACGTCGTCGACGTGGAGCCGGAACATCGATCCGTCGTCCGTGACGTGGTTCACGGACAGGTCGTACCGGTCGCCCTGATCGATCTCCGCGATCCGCAGCGTGCCGCCGCCCCCGAGATCCCATTCCCGGGTCGGTCTGCTGTTGCGGTTCTCGAAGAGGCTCATCGAGCCGTCGTCTCCGCAGTGCATGGCCTGGTCGACGGCCTGCTGGAGCCGCATCATCCGGATCCCGGCCATGCCGAACGTCGGAGGCTCGATGGGGCCCGTGTGCCTGAGGACGACGGTCGGTCCGGTGATCATGCCTGCTGCTCCCGGTAGGCGGCGATGGCGCGCATCGTCGTGATCGCGTCGTGACCCGGCAGGATCGAGGCCGTGATCGCCATGACGACGGGTCCGTCCTCGTCGATCATGAGCGTGGCTCCCCTGGTGGACGGCGGCGGAAGATGCTTCGGAACGTCGAGCAGGGCGATGTCCGCCCGCCCGCCGAGCTCGCGGGTCCGACGTATGGAGGCCCGGAGCCACGGCGTCGCCGCCCTCGCATGGCACAGGGAGGGCGGCGAGAGCGGGATGGCGTGGTGCTGGGTGACGAGCGTCCCCCAGCCGAGGGTCTCGGCGGCGAGACGTTCGCCGAGCGCCGTGCGGTCCGGATCCTCGGCGGCGGCGAGCGTCTGGTCGCATAGCCGCAGGCATGCGCGCGCCGCGCTCATGGTCCAGACGGGATCGGCCGATCCGTCGTCGAGATCCAGGACGACGGTCGCCGCGATGCCGATCGTCGTCCTGCGGCCGCTGACGCGCATGCGTCTCGGCTGGAGCGGCTGCCGCTCGGATCCCGAGTAGACGAGACCGATGGTGCCGAGGTCGGTCTCGATCTCGTGGCGCATCTCGTCCATCCCGGTCTTGGGGTTCACGCGCTCCACGGGGCGGAACGACGAACCGCGCCCGTCCGCGACGGCGAGTGCCGTATCGAGCACGAGCAGGCGACGGCGCATCTCGGCATGCACGGGAGGATGGCCGTCCCCGCGGAGGTGGACGGCGCGTGCCGCATCGGGGAGGCGCAGACGGACGCTCACGCGATCGCCTCCCGGTATGCCGCCATCGCGCGCATGCGGTCGATGGGATCCGTGTCCGCCGCGTGGACGACGATGGAGCCCATGGAGGTGTCGCGGTCGTGGTCGAGGATGGCGACGCCTCGCCCTCTTGGTTCGGGAAGACCGAGTGCGTCCGCATCGATGATCTCCGGCTGCACGTCCCCGTTCCACGCCATGCCCGGGTTCCATGGCGATGCTGCGTATGCACGCAGCCGCCCCAGACCCGTCGCGTCCTCGAGGTGGGCGATCCAGCCGCGCAGAGCGGCCTGCAGACGTATGCCGCGTTCGAGCGCGTCGCATTCCTCGACCGCGACGATCGCCTCCGCGGCGGTCGCGCAGCGTTCCGCGACGATCCCCGCCGTCAGCCAGGGCTCGACGCGATCGAGCACGGTCCCGTGGCTGAACGTGTCGAGCACCGGGCTGGGGAGATGGGCGAAGGACACGCCGAGCGGTCCCTCGCTCTCTCCCCATGCGAGCTGCAGCCGCATTCCCGACGACATCGACCATCGCGCCTGCACGCGGCCCCGGGGGAGGTCGGTGACCATCGGCATCGAACGCTCCTGCGCCAGATGCGTCAGGACGCGCGCCGCCGTGCGCAGGTGCTCGGCGCGCTCCTCCCGCTCGATGCGCAGGGTGGAGGGGTCGCGACCGACGTGACGCGCGAGGACGACGGCCGTGACGGGCGCGGTCCGCTCCTTCACGCGGTGCGTGCCGGCAGGCCCGCGACCGCGTCCGCCGCGCGTTCGATCAGGTCGTACGCGTCGTAGAGGAGGCGGTGCGGCTTGTCGTTCCAGTTGAGCAGGTGGAACGTGTCGGGCACATGCCGATCCTGCATGGCGGCGCGCATGGAGGCGTTGGACGCCGCGATGTCGCCGCGCAGATCCGAGGGCACCGCGTCGTGCCCGGCCGCCAGGTCGAGAAGGTCGCAGACCTTCAGCACGACCGAGGTCCGGCCCTGGCGCCCGCTCTCCCAGAGCTCGGTGTAGTCCAGTCCGGGCGTGACCGTTCCGCTCGGGGCCCAGCGGATCGCCTCGGCGTGGAAGCGCAGCGCGCCCTCCAGGTCCATGCCCATCAGGAGGATCGAGGGATCGGTCGGAATCATCTGGGTGCGGGCGTCTGGCATGATCTCGGCTTTCCTCAATCGAAGGGGTCTCGCGCAAGCGTCGGTCCCCGTCCCCGCGGCGTTCGGCCGCGCAGAGCCTCCAGCGCGCCCAGGAGGCGCAGCCGTGCGATGGGGTCCTCGACGTCGCAGGGCAGCGTCAGTCTCCACGGCTCGATCAGCATGTGCGCGGCCCGGCGCGGATCGCCCTTCTGTCTCGCGTCCTCGAAGCGCACGCTCGCGGCATATGCCGTCGGGAGCAGATGCGCGTCCTCCGGCGCGGGCATGGACCGTCTGTTCCACGTGTCGTGCAGGAACGCGTCGCGCCACGGGGAACCGGCATGCAGGGTCGCGATTCTCCGGGCGTCGTCCGGGTCCTCGCACGGGTCGAGATCCCCCATGCGCATGATCATCGCCGCCGCGGCGTCCTCGAGGTTCCTCGGGGCGACGAGCGGATCCGGACGATCCGGGTCGACGAGGCTCGCGATCGACGTCCGCATCAGTGCGGCCGCCTCCCGCAGCGCCGGGCCGATGTGGCTCTCGTCGGCGTCGAAGGGAAGCATGGCGTCGACTGGGCGGCATCTGATCGACAGCGCGGCGGGACGCTGCGCATCGCGCAGCTCGATCCGTCGCACGGAACCCGTGCCGTCGGATTCGATCACGTCGTGGATCATGGCCACCTCGTCGGGACGTCTCGTCGCGACGGTCCAGCGCCGCCGCCTCATCGCATGGGTGTCCCGCGGCGTCGGCGGCCGCGTCGACAGTCTCTCGATGACGTCGGCCATCACGAGGAGCCTGGAGGTGAGGTCGCGGGCGGTCGCCAGGATCTCCCGGTCGGAGTCCGCGCCGCATCGGTCGATCGCCTCGGCGCGACGATGCACGCCGAGCCATGTCTCCATGGCGTTGGACGAGCGCCCGGAGAGCACGAGGGGTGCGTTCACGTCAGTCATCGTGCGGTCGGAACACCGACACCGCCGCGATGGAGCGCATGTGCTGCATGGCGTCGGCGGGCGTGAAGTGGGTCCGGATCCTCAGGGGCTCCATGGTGATCCTGATCGGACCCCGCACGTCGGTGGCGCACCGAAGGCTCGCGATGGCGGCATGCGGCAGCCACGCGGCCTCCGCCGGCGAGCTGGTCCGGGCGACGTCGTCGACGACGGTCCGCGCCGTGCTCCACGGCGTGGCGAAGGTGTGCTGTCCGCTCCTTTCGCCGGTTCCGGGCATCCGCGTCCGATCGCCCACGATCCGGATGCACGCCTCGGCGGCCTCGGCCACCTCGTGCGGCACGCGCGGGGCGATCGGAGCGCCGTTGCGACCGAGAAGACGGTCGATGACGGCCTGCGTGTGATCGGCCATGCGTCCGACGGCGCTCCGTGCCGCGGGCAGGAGATTGCGATGGGTGAGGATCCGATCCCTCTGGGTCATCGCGCCGAACGTGATGGTCGTGTCGCCGTCGGACGTCCTCAGCCTCATGCCCCGCACGACGCCGGTGCTGCCCGCCGATTCGTACACCTCGAGCGACACGTCGTCCCCGATGGCGAAGGACAGGCTGCGTCGCTGGTGGACGTCGCCGTCGCTGATGGCCTTCGCGTCGAACGCGGCGACGCGTCTCGCCGATGCCGTGAGCGCGTCGAACCGTGCGAGGTGGAGGGCCGCCGTCCTCCTCAGGTTCGCGATCCGTCCGGGCGAGAGACCGTACTGTTCGGCGATGGCGTCGTCGCCCCCCTCGCGCATGGCCGCGACCATGACGAGACAGGCGACCTCGTCGTGGGGAACGACGTGGAACGGAACGACGGCGCTCATGGCGCGATGTCCTTCGACGCGAGGCCGGCGGCCTCCATGACGTGGGCCATCGCGCGCATCGTGCCCACGGGATCGACGTCCAGGTCGTGGCGGCCCTCACGCATGAAGTACATGCGCGAGAAGTGCCCGATCTCGACGTTAGGCACGTCGCTCCGGTCTTCGTGGAGCGGATCGGCGTCGACGTAGACGGTCTTCGGGCACGCGGTCGCGATGCGGCGGCGGACGGACGGGGACAGACGCCCATAGCGTTCGTCGCGGTCGTGCGCCTCGAGGGGGAGGAACCGGCAGGGGAGACGTACGCTGACGTCGTCCGCGCCGAGGGAGCGGACGACGGCGGCGATCCCGGTCGCCCATGTCTCGATGCCGGACAGGTCGTCCTCGACTTCCCGGGCGGCGAGCGTGTCCGCGAGGACGCGCCTGGCGTGGGCGATGGTCCTCTCCGCGTCCGGCTGGTCGTGTTCGCGCCGACGGCTCGCCATGGGTATCCTTATTATGCCCCGGAAGCCGTCGGACGGCGTGTGCGACATCTCGACGCTGTCGTCGCCGCCGTAGGTGGTGACGAACAGATGCTCGCCGCGTCCGATCCTGCGGATGTGGGGAGGATGGTACGAGGTCCGTCCGTGCTCCTTCACCAGACCGTATTCCCATTCGCCGCTCTGCTCCTGCGTCCGTCGGAGCAGGTCGTCCACTCTCCGGATCCGGTCTGCCCAGTCGGACGCGGTGCCCAGGTGATGGACGAGGAGGTTGATGCGTCTGCTCATCGCGGCGTCTCCAGGAGATCGTGACGGAACGGGTCGGGGACGTCGGCGAGAGTCCCCATCTCCCGCATGAGACCGATCGGATCGCGCGGATGGGGCGATCCCGCCAGGTCCAACGTCGCGTGCACCACCGAGTAGGACGTCCTGTCCGTCGTGTGGTTGCGCCTGATCTTCATGACCGGAGCGAGATCCGCCGTCCAGGCGATCGCCGCCTCCACGGACAGGAGGCCGCACGGTCCCTCGTCACGCCAGCCCGGACCGCCGCCGAGCCCCTCCTTCAGCCCGACGGACGGAAGCATCATGGGGGACGAGACGCGGATCTCCAGCAGCGAGGGATCTACGTGCCCGGGCAGCATCGAGGCCAGATGATGCAGGATGCACCAGTGCCGACGCAGCTGGGCCTTCTCCGCATCCAGCGACGAGGCCGGATCGTCCGATCGGCTCTCGGTCGCCTGGATCATGGCGGCGATCCAGGCGGCCTCCGACGCCTGATCGTCGACGTCGAAGCCGTAGCCGCTTCCGGGACGCGCGTTCGGCTGCTCGAGACGGATCTGTCGTCCTCCGGGACCTCTGAGGGCGTGGATGATTGTTCCGTACGGATTATGCCGTCGGCTGTCCATGGTGAGCAGCGACAGGTCCGCCTGCGAGACGGGGTCGCGACGGAGCGACACGGTGCGATCGTATCGCTCCGATCCCGATATCGGCGGAGTCATGTCGATCGGTCGCTCCGCCACCTTGGCGATCCACCGCAGATCCGTCGCGGTGTCCTCGATCTGCTCCTGCGTCATGCGCCAGCCGGTCATGTGGAGGGGATTCACGATCCGCTCCTCCCGGCGCCGAGATCCTCGGAGGCGAGATGACGGTGCAGGCGGCGCATGACGCGCCGCCGGTCTCCGGTCCGCTCGTCCGACAGGTTCCGCATCCGCATGACGGGATCCTCCGGGTGCGCGACCGTCCGATACATGGTCGATGCCGCGCTGACCCGCAGCGTGTACGACAGCGGGGTCTCGATCTCCGCGAGGGAGATGCATATCGGCGACGCGAGGACGTCGTGCGCCTCGATCTCGTAGTGCCCGCGACTGCCGCCGTTGTTGCGCATTGCGCGGTCGTGGACGTGGATCCAGGCTCTGGTCCACGGCGTCGCGGCGCGTGCGGCGATCTCGAGCTCCATGTCCTGGAACGGAGCCAGGATCGGAAGGACGAGGTCGTGGGCCCGTTCGGCGAGAGGGGTCATCGCCCTGAGCGCGTCCCTCTCCGGACGATCCCCGGCGCTTTTGAACTCGAGGCGGCAGGCTGCCTCGCTGCGCAGGATGTCGGCGAGGGTGCGCAGTTCGGACGCGGGATCGCGTCCCTCGTGCATCATGGCCCGGTCGTCCCCGTCGACCCGTTCGACGGGGATCTCGACGACGTACTGCGCGTGCTTGGAATAGGCCGGATGGCGTTCCATGGTCCATAGCGCGAACGGCTCGGCGGTCGTTCTGGACGACGGGCCGTGGACGGTGCGGTCCAGACGCAGCGGCCCGTCCGTCGTCCAGTAGACGTTCGAGAGGGGTCGGCAGTCCTGATCCTCCAGCTGCAGCGCGGAGGGGTCGGATAGGTGCCGCGCCGTTCCCTTCGCCACTTCCGCCATGGCGTCGATCCGCATCGCCCAGGCCACCAGGTCGCCGGGGTCCGTACGCACGCAGTCCACGATCGCCGGGCGGGGGAGAGGGGACGCGTTGTTTCGTGATTCGTGTGCCATCGCTTCCTCCGTCCGCGCTCTTCCGCGCGCATCGACCCGCCCGGCGCTGCGCCGGGCGGGTCGATGCCGTCCTTCCTGCCGGTGGTCCGCGCCTCAGAGCGCGGACACCTCCACCTTGAAGCGACGGTCGTCGCGGGTCCGGACCAGGAAGCCCGCTATGCCGCGCCTGTGCCAGACGTCGAGTTCGGCCAGGTCCGCCTCCTCCTTGGAGATGCGGGACATCGTCGAGACGGACTTCGAGGCGATCTCGGCGATGCGCAGATGGTCGATCTTCGGGCGTTCGCCCATGATGTGGTCGAATCCCGTCGGACGCGGCTCGGCGTTCCGGGTGATCTCGGTCACGTCGACCATGAACGACGCTTCGAAGCCGTGGAAGTTGATGCGGCTCGCGCGTTCGTTGCCGAACGGGCCCGCGATGTCGCGGTTGGCCAGCTTGGAGAGGCGGGTCTTGATGCGCGCCGCGATGTCGGTGGCGTTCATGGGATCGTCCTTCGGATGTTCTTCTGTCGATCGGGTGTCACCCCGTCACCTTGATGCACTCGCATCCCGCGCGGCGCGATCGTCCGATCGGGCGGCGCGGGCCGGGTCTCACGACGTGGACCCGTCCGTCCTTGACCACCGATCCCCGCAACAGCCCTCGGGACCTGCGACCGGGTCGGGGAAGGTCCGTCTCACCACTCGGCGCGGCCCTGATGCTTGTCGCGACGCTTGTAGGCCTTCGCGCCCTTCTTGCCCTCCGCGCAGCGGTTGCGGCTGAAGCAGGGGAGATTGAGGACGACCATCATGGCCTTGCGGTTCGAGAGCTGGTGCGACGTCGAAGCTGCCTGTGCCATCTTATTTTCCTCACTCGATTCTGATTCGAACTCCATGACGATGGTTCGATCGGGTGAGGGCCGTGGCCCTCCGGCGTTCCTCGGGAACGACGTGCGCCTCGGCGCTGGACGACCCGCCCCTGCGTGATGCAGGGGCGGGTCGGGGCTGGATCGGGACGATCCCGGGCGATCAGGCGGCGATCTGGTGCAGCCCCTCCTCTCGTCCGTCGATCAGGAGGGTCACCGTGCCGGATGCCCGACCCGTGCCGTCGACCAGGGCCCTGGTCAGATGCTCGTACCCGTATCGGACGTCGTCGACCACCGGACCCGTCACGATGAAGTCGGTGCCCGAGATGATGCGGTCGTCGATGCCCTCGTCGCTCGAGCGGGGGAACAGGTCCGAGCACATCCGGGCGACGAGGACCGACGGGTGCGCGTCCGGCTCCTTCCTCTGGAGATCGGAGACGTCGACGTGCACGCGGCCCCGGACCAGGACTGCGGCTCCGTTCTGCTTCGACAGCGTCTTCGCGCGCTCGATGTCTTGGATCGGACCGTTGTCGAAGTACGTCATCCTGATTTCCTCACGTCGTTTGGATTCGATGATCATCGATCCACGATCCGGTGAGGGCGGTGGCCCTCCGGCGTTCCTCCGGAACGACGTGCTCCTCGGCGCTGGACGACCCGCCCCCGCGCTATGCGGGGGCGGGTCGTGTTCCGGTCGGAACGTACCGGATCAGACGGCGGCGCTGGTGCCGTCGTCGCGGTGCAGGATCGCGTCCTGGATGAAGGCGACCATGACGTAGTGGTCGTCCTCGCGGCGCAGGTCGGCGATCAGATCCACGATCCCGTCCTCGTCCCCGACCTTGTCTAGCGCCTTGTTCATGACGGCGCTGACCTTGATCGGCAGGGTCGCGTAGCGGCCCATGCCGATGTCCTGGTCGTTCCAGGTCGACGATCCGTCGACGTGGTCGACGGTGTTCGGGGTCTGTGTCTCGCCGGCGAGGTCGCGGCGCACATGTTCGGCCAGCTCGGCATCGTTCATGCCGCGGATGTCGGGCTGCTTGTCGCCGACCAGTGCGCGGACGATCTCTCCCACGCGCGGAAGCGACGGTGTTGTCCGGGTGTCGGCGTGCGGGTCGAGCGACGGTCGTGGAGGAGGTGCTGCGCTGGTCATCGGGGTTTCCTTCATCGTGTGATGTCCGGATTCCGATCGCATCCGTCGCGAGGCTGCCACCTCGCGGTCCTTCGGATCATGCCGTCGCCGGGGAGGTGACGGATGTGCCGGCTCCGAGTGCCGCGAGGGCCTCCGCGACGACCGTCGACGGCAGGCGCCGCTGCTTCGAGTCGGGAACGCCGCTCCAGACGGAGAGGGCCGAGCGGATCACGCCGAGCATCGCGGTGCGAGCGCCCTTCTCGCGGTCGTGCGTCTCGAGGTTCACGCGATCGCGATCGAGGCCGCGCTTCCAGGCGGCGCGGCGTTCCGCACGCTCCTCGTCGGTCGCCGCCCGGAAGAACCCCTTGTCCCGTCCGCACTGCGCCTTCGTGACGAAGTGCTGGCTCGGCTCGGAGGGGTCGGCGAGCAGCTTCCCGATGTGCAGGATGCCGTCGGTCAGACGCGTCCGTTCGCGCTTCAGCCTGCGCAGTTCGTCGCCGGCGCGGTTGTGGACGGCGAAGAACCAGCCCGTCGGGTCGCGCTCCTCGAGCGTCTCGGACAGTCGGCGCATCTCGGCGACGGCTTCGGGCGGGAAGTCGGCCTGGTCCCGTTCCGTCGGCTTCGGCTCGCTCCAGTGGAGACGACGGGTCGCCGGGCCGTTGACCTCGTCCATGACCCAGTGGGTGGAACCGTCGTCGGCGATCCGCAGGCCGAACAGGATCCGACCCGCGACGGGTGCGTCCGCGCCTTCGGCCAGGAAGGTGTGCTCCTGCCAGTCCAGGTACGCGTCGGCGACACCCTGGGTGTGGATCGTGCCCACGCCGGGGACGACGGTGTGGTTGCGGGCGTGGAAGGGGGTGAAGTTGCTCATGGCTCTTTCCTCGATCGCTTGGGATTCGAATCCATGATCATGGATCGATCGCATGAGGGCTCCGGCCCTCCGCCGTTCCGTCGGACGGCGTGTGCCGCGGGCGCGCGAACACCCGTTCCGACGCCATGTCGGAACGGGTGTCCATCGTCGTCGTGGTCCGTGCGTCAGCCGGCGATCCAGGCGTCCACGTCGACCATCGTCAGGATCCCGGTGCGGTATGCGCCGGTGTCGATCCACGACTGGTTGCCGTGGCGCACCGGTTGCGTGCCGGTGCGCGTGTGGCCGTAGAAGACGTGGTCGATCCCGGGGACGTTCCAGTCGTCGAGGCGCGTTCCGTGTCCGGCGGAGCCGATGGCCATGTCGGCGGCCTTGCGGTCCCACATGCAGTGGAACGCCATGTCCTCGCGGACGGGATCCGGACCTTCGAGGGCCGCGACCATGTCGTCCCAGGAATCGGCGGGGACGGCGGCGTGCACGACGCCGATGCGGTTGCCGCCGGGGGTCAGGACCGTCATCGCGATGGGGGCCGCGTTGAGCATGTTCGAGAACGCGACGGCATCGGCGTCGGGATAGTCGTTCTCGCCGTGCTCCTCGAGATGGTCCAGGATCCAGGAACCGCCGTTGCGGATCATGATGCCGGCCGACTGGTCGCGGTCGTGGCGACCGCCCTCGTGGCAGGCGTTGCGCAGGATGTCCTCGTGGTTGCCGCGCGTCCAGAGGATCGCGGGGTTGGCGGCGAGGAAGTCGCGCACCTCGACGAGGCCGTCGGGACCGCGGTCCATCCAGTCGCCGAGACAGATGGCGACGTCGCCGGCGGCGGCGTCGAAGTCGAGCTCGGCGAGTTTCGCGATCAGGACGGCGAGCGAGCCATGGACGTCGCCGAACACGAGGACGCGGCGCGCGGCCGAGAGATCGACGAGGCGGTGGTCGGCGATGTGCGGGTTGCGCGTCCTGTGGGTCATCGTCGTTTTCCTCGTTCGATCGGGATTCGATCATCATCGTGATGCATCGGACGGGTGAGGGCGTCGGGCCCTCCGTCGTTCCTCCGGGAACGGCGTGCGACGGCATGCGCAGACCCGCCCGGCTCGCGCCGGGCGGGTCGTGGCCGATCCGTTTGGATCGTGCCGGGTCAGCTGCCCATCAGCGGGATCAGCGTCAGGGTGCCGGTGGATGCGTCGAACTTCGCATCCGACAGCTCCCAGTAGCATTCGCCCGAACCGTAGACGCAGTCGTGGGGCGTCGAACGGGCGTCGATGCTCTCGACGTGGGCCGCCGCCGCGTCGGCGAGGGTCGGGGGCGAGACGTGGCAGCGCTCGTTGATACCCGCCTGCTCGCTGGCCCGCAGGGACAGGATGTAGGCGGACCATGCCGCGCGGGTGACGTCCTGCGCGTTGACGTCCCGGCCGGGCGTCCAGTCCAGGATGACGACCTTCTGCGGACGTCCCGATGCGTCGCGGGCGGCCGTCTCGCGGTGCATCGGCTTCAGGTCGCTCGCCTTGACGACGACGCGCTTGACCGAAGGCAGCAGCATGGCGGCCCGACCGAGGTCCTTCGCGTTCGCGATGTCCGAGTAGATCGAGTGGAAGTCGGCGTTGATCGTCCGCGACAGCAGGTCGATGCCCTCGCTCGTCGAGGGGTCGATCGTCGAGATCGGCGCGATGTCGATCTGGCGACCCGACAGCGTCATGATGCGCAGGTCCTCGCCCGTCGCGTACTTGGTCGGGCTGGCCTCGCCCAGAAGCATGGCGATGTCGTCGAGGTTCATGGCGTCGCCCGCGACGGACAGCGATGCTCCGTAGGCGTGCAGCATGTCGGAGCCGATCTCGGTCGTCTCGTCGTCGATCGACAGCAGCAGCGTGCGTCCGGCGTCGCGCCATGCGTCGAGCCGCTCGCGCAGGACGGCGTGGTGCGCGTCCGATTCCTCGCCGCTCGCCGACAGCAGGATGACCAGCTGATCGTCGTGGTACACGCCTTCCGGGCGCTCGGGGTTCCAATGGACGTCGTGCACCGGGAGGACGATGTCGCCGAAGACGAAGCCCCGGCCGTCGAGGATCGTCTCGTGCGTTGGGAAGGAGACGAGCGGGCGCTCGGCGTCCGGGCGCAGCAGAGCGATCGAACGGCATGCCCGGATCGCCGAGAGCAGGGTCCCCACGACATGGTCGATCAGCAGCGCGACCGAGGGACGCCACGTCACCTCGTTGTCGATGTGGGCCTGACGCCATGCCAGGATCTCCTCCACCGACGCGTTGATGCCGGTCGTCTCGATCTTCGCGAGGTTGGCGTCGCGGTTCGCGCGGGCGGCCTCGACGGCACCGGTGTCGCTCCAGTCGATGGTGCTGACGGTCTGCATCTTCGTTTTCCTCGTTCGGTTCGGATACGATCCCGCCATCATGGATCTATCGCACGAGGGCGACGGCTCTCGGCATCACCCTCGCGAAGCCGTCGATCCGTATGGATCGACACGCCCGGCGCGTGCCGGGCGGGTTCTGGACGATCCCTCGGATCGTTCAGTTGAGCCTCGTCGCGTGTCTCGCGACCATCCCGAGGAGATGGGCACGCCCGGTCTCGACCAGCCTGCGCGTGGCGATGATGTGGGGGAGGCACTTCGAGGAGAGGACGAGGTTGCCGTACTCCTCCCAGGTCAGTCCGAGGAACTGGTGGAGCTGGAGATCCGAGGTGCTCTCGTGCCAACGGTCGATCCAGTCGTCGATGTCGCCCGGATCGCGACTCGCCAGGTGATGCCCCATGAACGTGTCGGGCAGAGGAGGGAGGATCGTCTCCCGTACGGCTTCCGGATCGTCGGTCATGTCCGACGGCTCCGTGCCGGTCTCGCGTGCGACCGTCCGATCGTACGGGTCGAGGGCGTCGCGGAGGGGCCGGTCGTGACCACGTCGCCGTTCTCGTCGATGACGAGGATCTCGGCGCCCACTCCGGCGAGGAAGGCGCGCAGGCCCTCCAGGACGAAGTCGGAGACGACGAGGAACGAGACGCGGCAGTCGTAGCGGCCCGAGTGGAGTATGGCCGATCGCACGCGTTCGGCCTTGCTCGCCGGACAGCTCGAGCCCATCGCGGCCTCGGCCACGGCCGCTGCGACGTGCGGGTCCCCGGCGGGTGCGCGCAGGGAGATCGCGACGTCGTTCTCGCGACGCGATGGAGGGGAGAGAAGCAGCATCTCGCGGTCTCCGGTCCGTTCCGTCAGCAGCGACGGATGTTGGTGGCGGTCGGGTTGAGGCCCTCGCCGTTGGCCTGGCGAACGCTCATGGCCATGAACGCGTCCTCCTCGACGCCGGCCTTCAGCCGTTCGATGCCCGTGTTGGCGAAGCACACGATCGGACCGTAGCGGTAGTTCGAGTCGGTGACCTCGAACACCAGCATGCGGCCGCGGCTGATCTCCCGCTCGTCGAGGATCCTGATCGTGCCGTGGATCGTGGCGGGGATCTCGGATCCCTCGCGACGGATGCGTTCGGCTGCGCGGTTCCTCGGTGCCGCGGCCGGTGCGGCCTCGGCCTGGCGTCGCGCGTTCATGGCGCCGAAGATGTCGCCGAAGCCGCCGAAGGCATCCGCCATCGACGGTGCCGCCGGTGCCGCGGGCTTCAGCGCCAGGACGGCGGTCATGACGTCCTCGAGGGTCAGACCCTCCTTGGCCAGGATGCGGCATACGCCTTCGATGGCGGCCAGGCGGCTGTCCGAGGTGGCCGAGCTCGCCATGCTCCATGCGGTCTTCATGCGGTTGGTCTCGAAGACCGCGCGGACGGCCGCCGGGATGCGGTCGTCGGCGGGGCGCTTGCTGGTGTCGGCTGCGGCCATGTCGTCTTTCCTCATTCGATTCGGATTCGAACCCCGTGACGATGGTTCGATCGGTTGAGGGCGGTGGCCCTCCGTCGTTCCTCCGGAACGACGTGCGCCTCGGCGCCGGACGACCCGCCCTGCTCCATGCGGAGGCGACCCTCCACGATCCGATCAGGCCGCCATCGCCAGTTCGGCGATCGCGCGGCGAACGCCCTGGCGCGCGAAGTTCTGGACGCACTTGTCGTCCGAGCGGGGCGAGCTCGCGAACGGCATCTTCACGAAGCGGTCGCCGCGGCTGAGGATGAGGCAGGGGTGTTTGCCGCCACGCTCGACCGAGAGCTTCACGTCCGCGGGAGCGGCCTTGCGGGCCGTGTCGAGGACGATGCGTTCCTGCTTGCTCGACATCCGTCTTTCCTCACTCGCTCGGGGTTCGAACCCAATGACCATGGTTCGATCGGGTGAGGGCGTCGGCCCTCCGCCGTTCCATCGGACGGCGATGCGCGTTCACGCGCGACACCCCGCCCCGACGTGATGTCGGGGCGGGGTGCCATGTGCGGGGCGGGCGACGGTCCGCGTCTATTCGATCAGTCGATGCGACCCGCCTCGACGTCCCAGGAGCCGCATGCGGACGCGGGCATGTCGATCTTGGAGACCTGGTTGAAGCGCGAGTCGTCGCCGGTCGTCACCAGGATCTGCGTCGTCGGGAAGCTCTTCTCCGATCCCGGAAGCCACAGACGCTGCTGGTCGTCGACGTATCCGACGACGCTCGTGCGGGTGGCCGTGTCCTGCAGGATGTGGAAGCCGGGCTGGATGCGGACGGTCGTGTCGGTCATGTCGCTGTCCTCGTGTCGATGGCTGTGTGCGGGATGGATCGGTTCGGATGCTCAGTAGCGCTCCGACTTCTCGACGTTGCGAGCGCAGGCGCCGTCGAGGTGGTCCGCGAGCTGCGGGGCGGTGGTGATGCCCATCTCGGCCCAGTGCTCCGGGTCGGAGACCAGGCCGAAGTCGCCGGGGCCGTTGTCGTGGTTCAGGTAGCCGAGGTACTGCTCGAGGCTCCACACGCCGTCGATGTGCTGCTGCACGACGTCGCGGCCCGCCGACCTGATCGCGGCGAAGTCGGTGCTGGCGATGGCGATCTGCATCTGGTTTTCCTCGTTCGATTGGGATTCGAGATGGATTCGATGGCTCGAACCACGAGGACTGCGGTCCTCCGACGATCGTCCGGGTCGATCAGGCCGCCTGCCGGCGCGCGTCGACCTCGCGGTTGATCTCGCGGACGCGGGCCTTGTCGACCGCGCTACGACGCCGGACGTATCCGGTGTCGCGCAGCTTGTGGAGCGTCTTCGATGCGGCCATGCGCTCGACCTGGTGGTAGTGGAAGACGCGGCCTTCGACGAGGACGCGGCGCTTCAGGGCGCGGCGGGCCTTGGTGTTCGCGGTGCGCAGGCTTGCCATGGTGTCTTTCCTCATTCGCTCTGGATTCGTGATCGACATCGGTGATCCGATTCGGAGGAGGGACGATCTCCCGCATCCCGCGTGATGCGTGCGCCGCAGGCATGGAACGACCCGTTCCGGTTCATGGCCGGAACGGGTCGCATCGCGGTCCGCCGTATCAGGCGGCGATCGACTTGCGCTTGATGCGCCTGATGTCAGGGATCGGCGTCGGGGCATCGACGTCGGTGCGCACGCCCTTGTACTTGGGCTGCTCGAGGGCTCCGTCCTCGTAGCGGTACATGTACTCGACCTCGACGAGCGCGCCGATGGCCGGCACGTCGTGGTTCGCGGGGACGGTGACGTTGCCCATCGGCACCGGGGCGCCTTCGGCGTCGCGCAGCGCGATCGCCACCGAACGCTTGTCGTTGACCTTCGTCACCTCGAAGGTCGACGACTCCTGCACCTTGTGCTTGACGGCGTTGAGGCTGCGTCCCGCGTCGAAGGTGGCATCGGCGCGCTTGTAGACGATGCCTTCGCGGTTGTTCGCGACGATGTCGGCGAGCATCGCCTTCTTGGCGGCGGTTCCGACCGCCACTGGAGCGATTCTCAGCCAGGCGGGATCGCCGGACGCCGAGGCCATCGTGGCTAGCGTCCTGTGGCGCTTGAGGAAGCCGAGGTGTCGGATGCAGGTGCCGTCGATCTCGACCGCGTCGAACGCGATGAGGTCGGCACCCATGTCCTCGCCGCACAGGACGGTGCGGCCGCTGTCGTGCGGCAGGTCGTCCGCGTTCCAGTGCGCCGGGACGGGGCACGTCAGGCCACGGCGGTTGACGCCTCCGACGACGCCCTCCGAGGCGGTGACGAGACGGTTCTCGCCGTCGAACTTCTCCTGGGCGACCCAGTCGTCGTCGTTCTCGTATCGGGCGACGTCCTCGGGGAGGATCGCGGTCGGCAGCTGCGGGGTCAGACCGCTGTCCCGGCTCTCGAGGTCGGTGCCGACGTAGCGCATGCCGCTCTCGGCCTCGGTGTAGCCTCCCGACACCTTGCTCTTCTTGAGCTTGTCGTAGATCTTGACGGCCTCGTCGTATCCGACGGGGGCCTGGGTCTTCGTCCCGTGCTTCAGAGGCTTGCCGCGCTTGCCGTTGGCGTAGTTCACCACGTACGCGTCACCGTACGCCTCCAGGGAGATCCGGTACTCCTTGTCCGAGGTTCCCTCGCGGCAGTAGAGTGTCGTCTCGCGTGTCTCTGTCATTTCGTAGTCCTCTTCTCCGATGGGAGAAGGGTCACGACCTCTCCTCTCCGCGTTTCCGAAGGTGAGCGGACGACGAGGCGCGCGACGACCCGCCCGACGTGACGTCGGGCGGGTCGGGCCGGCTCTTCGTGGGGTTCCCCGGGGAATGCGTTCGGTTCAGCGGCGCCGCCGGTCCGCCGCTCCCCGGAGGGAGCCGACCTTCATGGCCCGCGACGTTCGACGCAGGGTCCCCGGGGTAGGGGGTCGATCAGTAGTCGCCGCGACCGCCGCGGTGCTTGTCGTTGCGGCGGTACGCCTTCTTGTTGGCGATCGTGCGGCTGTGGAAGCCGTCGGCGTGCCGGATGGCGCGGAGCGGGTTGGCGATCTGCGCCTTGGCAATCTTCGTCATGATGTTTTCCTCACTCGAACTGGATTCGAACTCCATGACCATGGTTCGATCGGGTGAGGGCTCTGCCCTCCGACGCCCTCGTGGCGGCGTGCGCGTCGGCCGTCATGCGGCCGCGCGTCTGCTCCAGATCTGCTCGTAGGTTCCGAGTTCGACGACGCCGTCGATCGGACCGGATCCGCCCGCGAAGGCGAGGGTTCCCATGGAGGTCTCGCTCTTCCCGCTCAGCCGTTCCAGGCTGGAGAGCGGCACGCCCAGATAGACGACCTCGTCGGCCTCGACCTCCAGGACCTTGCGGGCGTGCCATCCCGCCAACGCGATCGTTCCCCAGACCAGGCCCGCTAAGCCTTCGCGGCGCAGGTCCGCGATCCGGTCGGGAAGGACCGTCGCGTAGACCATGCGGTCCGGATCGGGACCGTGCTCGAGGATCGACGACGCCTTGTCGAAGATCGGAGCCGACTGGACCGGGAGCTTGCCGTGGTTCCCGTCGGGTCTGGTCGCGGGGTGCGTGTCCTCGCAGACGATGACCGCGCCGGCATCCGTGATCCGGATCTCCAGTTCGGCTCGCAGCGCATGCTGCGAGCAGAGAGCGGCCAGTGCCCGCACCGATCCGTGGCGGTGCAGCGCCGGTCCGGCCAGGTCGACGATCTCCGTCGGGGGCGTCAGTCCGTCCTGGTCGTGCTGGGCGAGGATGAGGCGCTCGCCGTCGGATACCAGCATGCCGTTCATTCCGATGGCGTCGGCGGCGCGCAGCATGTGCGCGTCGTGCCAGCCGGCGGCGTATTCCAGTCGCACCTGGACCTCCTCGACGATCCTGTCATGCCTCTCCGTCGTCACCACGCGTGCGTCGCGTACGGTGAACACGGTCTTCAGCCCCTCGGCGCGGCGCTTGGTCCTCTGGAACAGGAGATCCGTGTCGCCGCCGTTCGCGAAGCAGAAGGTCAGGCAGACCTTGTCGCCCGGCCGGTGGCTTCCGGCGACGAGTGCGTCGTGGTCCTTCGCGATGGTCGCCTGGTTCCGGACATCCGGAGTCTCATGGCTTCTGCTGTGATGACTGTGGATCAATTTTCGTCCTCCGGGCTGTATGCGGACCGCCATGCGGGCGAATTCCCGGTCTGGTGGCGATGCCCGGTTCTCAGGGCTCGTTTGTTGCTCCCGATTCGCATTCATCGCGATGGATCGATTGATCGGGTGTCCCGATGCCGCGCTCTCTTCGGGGAGAGGTGGGCCGAAGGCATGGAACGACCCGCCTCGACTTCGTGTCGAGGCGGGTCGTCGATCGATCGGTCCTGCGTGGATCGTCAGATCGTCTTCGATGCGGATTCCCTCTGGGACATCGCCTCCTTCTGGATCGCATCGAGCTTGGAGAGCGCCTCCTGCGCCTCCTCCAGAGCCTGCTCGAAGTCCATCTGGAAGTCCCATTTGACCTTGACCATGATGGACAGCCAGGCCTGGATGGATTCCACGACGATGCGGAGTTCGCGCTCCGTCCTCAGCGTATCGGCGCTCAGGGTGTCCATGACGTCGCCTTCGGCGGCGGCTTCGATCCGCATGGTCAGGCCGTGGCAGTGGAACTGGACGGATCCGTCGGCCTCGCCTTCGTTCGGAAGCTCGCGGATCCTTCCGACGAGGCGTTTCGGCATCGAATCCTTCGTGATCATCGAAGCGACGATCTTCTGAAGGATGACGACCTCCTGCGGATGTTCGCCGCACGCGATCAGTCCGACGGTGAACTGGCCGAGCAGCATGGCCTGACGGCGGACCTCCGTGCTGGCGTTCTCCGCCTTCTTGATCTGGTTGGCGGAGTTGCGCAGCATCTTGCGGAGCGACATGGATTTTCCTCGATCTGTCCGGATTCGCATGGATGGAACATGCATCGATGGATGAGGGCGAAGTCCTCCGTGCCGCGCACTTTAGGGAGCGGACGGGCCGTAGGCATGGAACGACCCGCCCCGGCTGCATGCCGGGGCGGGTCGTCTTGCTCGAGCCCATCGTCATCGTGCAGGATCGAGGCCTGCACGATGGCTCAGGCGAGTCGCAGGCCGCAGGGGAGGATGCCTTCCACGAAGCGTGGGATCAGGCGCGTGCGGGTCTTGGATGCGTGGTCGATCTGCGGCAGGCGCGATGTGGCGACTTCGTTCCTGAAGTTGGGCTTCATCGCGCGGCGTGCTGCGTTGTTGGTGCTGCGGATCGTCTTCATGTCTTTTCCTCACGTCGTCTGGATTGGAATTGATGGAACATGCATGGATGTGGTCGGGGCGGGTCCCGCAAGGGTCTCGATCCGCGTTCGGGACCGGAGCGCGGGCTCCCATGATCTCAGGCCGCGTCGAGATCCTTCGTGATCCATGCCACGAAGCCGCCGTTCCGGATCATCGCGGGGATCTCCTTCGCGAGGATCGAGGCGATCGGTTCGTCGCCGCACCGGGGGTCGAATACCTCGATCGTCGGGTATCCGCCTTGGCTGCGACCCGAGTGTCGCGCCGATCGCGGCGTGTCGACGCCGGCGACGATCGCGTCGATGTGCTCGACGATGCCTTCCACGGTCGAATGGTCGTACAGCATCCGTTTCCCGGCGATCGCGTCGCGGCGGGCATCGACCTCCTGACGGATACGGCGGAAGGCCTCGACCCATGCACGGACGTCGGCCTCGTAGGAGGCGTTGGGATCCACGTAGTCGGGGAAGACGAAGCCGCCGAGGGCGAGCGCCTCCTTGGTGCGGTCCGCGATGGATTCCGGCTTGGCCATGAAGATCGCTTCGTGGATCGCCTCGTAGTCGTTGTCCTCGTCCACCTCGTCCCCGGTCCGCACCGCGGCGAGGAGACGGTCGACGAGGGTCGCGACGCTCCGCAGCCTCTTGGCGCAGCGGAAGACGTCGTTGGTCGGATTGCGATGGACCTGGGGCTTTTCGGCGAGGATCTGCGCGACGGAGGTCTGCATGGTCGTCCCTTCTGTGTTTCATCCCCCATCGGGGGTTCGTGATCGGAGCAATGGGGACGTCGTCCATCGGGCGCACGGCGCCCTCCCGCTCGCGTCAGCGCGAGGCGAGGTTCGTGACGGCCAGCGCCGACACGCTGATGCCCTTCGGCGTACGGAGGAGGACCAGCCGGTCGATGCCGGCGGTCCGCATCGACCCGTCCCGGCCGGGACCGTTGGCGAGCCAGACCGATCGATCGGGGGCGGTCGTGTCGGCGGGTCCGAAGCGCACGTCGAGCTGGAAGCGCACCATGCAGTCCGCGACGTCCTTCTCGGGGATCTCGACGACGTCGCCGGGTGCGATCGCGTCGATGCGCTCGGCGAGCGTCGGTGCCGCGGGGCTCGCCGAGCGATGGCGCGCCTCCGCGGTGCCGGAGGCGAGCATCAGGATGATGGGGAGCAGCATGCGCATGTTTCTTCTCCGCTCGTGGTTCCACGGAGAGATGCGTCCGTATCGTGCCCGCATGGCATCCTTCGTCGTTCCGCGTCGATCTCGGCGTGGAGTGCGATCCCGGTGATCACGCGCTCGTCGTCGTGTCCGTGCGTTCCGGGCTCGAAGGCCTCAGTCCTTCCGTTCGTCGTCCGTGTTCCCGGCGCCGGTGATGTACATGTCGGGCGTGATCGGCGTCGCGCCCGCGTTGAGCGACAGGATCTCGTCGAGGATGGACTGCATGTCCTGACGATCGATGGTCGGCGGGATCTCGTCGAGGATGGACCGCACGTACCCATGGTCGACGGTCGTCTCGCATTCGCCGGGCAGCGGGTCGTCGAGACGGTCGCAGGGGAACATCTCCTCGCCGACGCAGTTCTCGGGCGCGTCGATGCGCCACTGGTGGAAGTCGTCCTGCGGTTTCGGGGGGATCACGACGACGGCGTGGCCCATCGGACGCAGCTTCGAATCGACCGCGTCCAGGAAACGTAGGATCTGCTCTCGTGGGAGGAGATCGCCCAGTCGGTCGTAGGTCCCCTGGCAGCCGAGCGGGATGTCCTGCTCGTCGATGAGGAGCTGGGTCTTCTCTATGGCATCGTCGATGTTCATCCAGCGTGCCGCCACGACCTTCGTCATGTTCCTCACCTCGTCCTTCCGGGTCATGTCTTCTCGCTATCCTTCCTGAGGATCCGTCGTCCGATCAGCGCTTCGCGGGTGCGCCGCCGATGGGGCTGGAGAAGCGCCCGCCTCGTGCCTGGCGGGCGGCGCGGACGGCGAGAGCGGCCGCGACGCCGGTGCGCAGCACGTCGACGCCCTCGGGGGCGCCGGTGCGGATCGTCACCGGACCGTAGGTCTTCCGGCCGCCTTCGACGTCGGCGAGACCGGTCACGTTGTTGTGCCATGCCGAGTTCTCGGTCTGGAAGCTCGAGCGGACCGACGTCTCGGGTCCGTCGCCGCGGTCGAAGCCGTCGAGCACCATGATGGTGAAGCTGCCGCTCTCGCGCTCGTCGCGCCACATGCCCGACAGGACGTCGTCGGCCGGTGCGTCGGGATAGTGGCGGGTGAAGCCCGCGGCTTCGAGCTGGACGCGCCACTCCGGCAGATCGTCGGCGCCGATGCGCATCAGATCGATGAACAGCTTGGCCTCGTCGACGCTCTCGGCGTACGCGAAGTCGTGGCGGGAGTCGACGATCGTGCCGTCGGCGTCCTTGCCGCTGAAGCCGATGCGCACGACGTCGCGCGGCACCGGGGTGATGATCCACGTGTCGCCGTCGACCTCGGCGCGGATGGTGGCGTAGCCGGTGGTGGCGGGGGCGGACCAGTCGAGAG